>Ga0209172_10000358_pt1 | contig 129581 bp, 100 predicted proteins | sample LarsenN4metaG_FD_184113 | JGI IMG/M metagenome (GOLD analysis project Ga0209172, IMG submission 184113) | Hot spring sediment bacterial and archeal communities from British Columbia, Canada, to study Microbial Dark Matter (Phase II) - Larsen... ... | reverse complement strand
AAGGAATTTCGCTACCTTAGGACCGTTATAGTTACGGCCGCCGTTTACCGGGGCTTCGATCAAGAGCTTGCACCCCATCACTTAACCTTCCGGCACCGGGCAGGCGTCACACCCTATACGTCCACTTGACGTGTTTGCAGAGTGCTGTGTTTTTGTTAAACAGTCGCAGCCACCGTTTCACTGCGACCCCATTCGGCTCCGGTTGTACACCTTCACCTACTAGGGGCGTACCTTCTTCCGAAGTTACGGTACCAATTTGCCGAGTTCCTTCTCCTGAGTTCTCTCAAGCGCCTGAGAATATTCATCTCGCCCACGTGTGTCCGTTTACGGTACGGTCCCCGCGTGACTGAAGCTTAGAGGATTTTCCTGGGAGCAGGGTATCTGCGACTTCGCGCCACAAGGGCACTCGTCATCACGCCTCAGCTAAGCCGCCCGGATTTGCCTGGACAGCACGCCTACACGCTTAAACCGGGACATCCAACACCCGGCCCGCATAACCTTCTCCGTCCCCCCATCGCATCACACGGAGGTACTGGAATATTAACCAGTTTCCCATCGACTACGCGTTTCCGCCTCGCCTTAGGGGCCGACTCACCCTGCGCCGATGAACGTTGCGCAGGAAACCTTGGGCTTACGGCGACAGGGCTTTTCACCCTGTTTATCGCTACTCATGTCAGCATTCGCACTTCCGATACCTCCAGCAGACCTTACGATCCACCTTCGCAGGCTTACGGAACGCTCTCCTACCAACGTATGCATTCCCTTCAGTCCACTCCACTCGCCGCCTGCGTCTCATCCTTTTTCCTTCCAGAAGGACGACTCGACGCTCGCGATCGCTTTGGCCTCGGCCGTGCGCTAAAGCACACTTGACTTTGCACACGACGCAAAGTCAGCCTCGTCCAAGCCTGCGAATGAACTGAAGTGGAATGCATACGCCCCGCAGCTTCGGTGTGCAGTTTGAGCCCCGTTACATCTTCCGCGCAGGACGACTCGACCAGTGAGCTATTACGCTTTCTTTAAAGGATGGCTGCTTCTAAGCCAACCTCCTGGCTGTTTATGCCTTCCCACCTCGTTTGCCACTTAACTGCACTTCGGGACCTTAGCTGGCGGTCTGGGTTGTTTCCCTCTTGACATCGGACGTTAGCACCCGGTGTCTGTCTCCCGTGGACGCACTCTTCGGTATTCGGAGTTTGCAATGGTTTGGTAGGCCTAAACGGCCCCCTAGCCATGACAGTGCTCTACCCCCGAAGGTGTAACCACGAGGCGCTACCTAAATAGCTTTCGGAGAGAACCAGCTATCTCCAGATTTGTTTGGCCTTTCACCCCTACCCACAGCTCATCCCCTACCTTTTCAACGGTAGTGGGTTCGGACCTCCAGTGGGAGTTACCCCACCTTCATCCTGGCCATGGGTAGATCATCTGGTTTCGGGTCTACACCCAGCGACTGGTCGCCCTTTTAAGACTCGCTTTCGCTGCGCCTACCCTATCAAGGTTAAGCTTGCCACTGAATGTAAGTCGCTGACCCATTATACAAAAGGTATGCCGTCACCCCAGCTTAATGAGCCCTCAGCGAGCGCATTGATTGCTCGCCGACTGCCTTCGATCTATTTCATCAATGTTCTTTTGACTCGCGTCGCAAGCGACGCTCGTCGAAAGAACCCGAAGGCTCATTAAGCTGGGGCTCCGACCGCTTGTATGCATGCGGTTTCAGGATCTATTTCACTCCCCTCCCGGGGTTCTTTTCGCCTTTCCCTCACGGTACTGGTTCACTATCGGTCGATTACGAGTATTTAGCCTTGGAGGATGGTCCCCCCATCTTCAGACAGGATTTCACGTGTCCCGCCCTACTTGTCGCAGCCCTAGTTCCACCAGCGGTTTTTCGCATACGGGGCTATCACCCGCTATGGCCGGACTTTCCAGACCGTTCTGCTAAATCGCTGGCTAAAAGCTGCTGGCTACTCCGATTTCGCTCGCCACTACTTTCGGAATCTCGGTTGATTTCTGTTCCTCTCCCTACTGAGATGTTTCAGTTCAGGAGGTTCGCTTCTGGCACCCTATGAATTCAGGTGCCGATGACCCTTGCGGGCCGGGTTTCCCCATTCGGACATCTCCGGATCAAAGCCTGTTTGCCGGCTCCCCGAAGCTTTTCGCAGGCTACCACGTCCTTCATCGCCTGTAATCGCCAAGGCATCCACCACATGCACTTGTTCGCTTGATCCTATAACGCTGAGCCCTCGGCTTGCGCCGAAGCCGTCGCGCCACAGGTGAACTCGTGTTTGCCGCATTCAACCCTTTTGTGTGTTGAATGCAACGATACAATCAAACCCAATGCCCCGATCTCATTCGACACGCGGGCTCGCGCCCGGGCATCGCCCGAAGATCAGGACCTTTACTTCTTCCGTTTTGTTAAAGAGCAGTTACAGCCTTCACTCGTAAGGAGTGAAGGATAAGGAGTGAGGGCAAAAGGCCGCCTCACATCTCACGCTTCACGTCTCACGAGAATTGGTGGAGGTGAACGGGATCGAACCGATGACCTCCTGCTTGCAAAGCAGGCGCTCTCCCAACTGAGCTACACCCCCGACAAACCTGGTGGGTCTGGTTGGATTTGAACCAACGACCCCACGCTTATCAAGCGTGTGCTCTGACCAGCTGAGCTACAGACCCCTTTTTGGATAAAAAACCGGGGACAGACCCCGTTTTCTTTCGGTCTGCAACGCGCGTCGTCACTCGACGGGAAAATGGGGTCTGTCCCCGGTTTTCTCTGCTTTGCTTACAACCGATAAGTGTGAGCGCCTGGCCCTGAAGCACGTCGTCTCTAGAAAGGAGGTGATCCAGCCGCACCTTCCGATACGGCTACCTTGTTACGACTTCACCCCAGTCATGAATCTCACCGTGGTAGTCGCCCTCCTTGCGGTTAGGCTAACTACTTCTGGTGAAACCCACTCCCATGGTGTGACGGGCGGTGTGTACAAGACCCGGGAACGTATTCACCGCGGCGTGCTGATCCGCGATTACTAGCGATTCCGGCTTCATGCAGTCGAGTTGCAGACTGCAATCCGGACTACGACCGGCTTTCTGGGATTTGCGCCCCCTCGCGGGTTGGCAGCCCTCTGTACCGGCCATTGTATTACGTGTGAAGCCCTACCCATAAGGGCCATGAGGACTTGACGTCATCCCCACCTTCCTCCGGTTTGTCACCGGCAGTCCCATTAGAGTGCCCAACTGAATGTAGCAACTAATGGCAAGGGTTGCGCTCGTTGCGGGACTTAACCCAACATCTCACGACACGAGCTGACGACAGCCATGCAGCACCTGTGTTACGGCTCCCTTTCGGGCACCCCTCCATCTCTGGAGGGTTCCGTACATGTCAAGGGTAGGTAAGGTTTTTCGCGTTGCATCGAATTAATCCACATAATCCACCGCTTGTGCGGGTCCCCGTCAATTCCTTTGAGTTTTAACCTTGCGGCCGTACTCCCCAGGCGGTCAACTTCACGCGTTAGCTTCGTTACCAAGGAATTGCTTCCCCGACAACCAGTTGACATCGTTTAGGGCGTGGACTACCAGGGTATCTAATCCTGTTTGCTCCCCACGCTTTCGTGCATCAGCGTCAGTGTTAGCCCAGGGGGCTGCCTTCGCCATCGGTGTTCCTCCACATCTCTACGCATTTCACTGCTACACGTGGAATTCCACCCCCCTCTGCCACACTCAAGTCTGCCAGTAACAAGCGCAGTTCCCAGGTTAAGCCCGGGGATTTCACACCTGTCTTAACAAACCGCCTACGCACGCTTTACGCCCAGTAATTCCGATTAACGCCTGCACCCTACGTATTACCGCGGCTGCTGGCACGTAGTTAGCCGGTGCTTCTTCTGCGGGTACCGTCATTAGTGCGTGGTGTTGGCACGCACCGTTTCGTCCCCGCCGAAAGAGCTTTACAACCCGAAGGCCTTCTTCACTCACGCGGCATGGCTGGATCAGGCTTGCGCCCATTGTCCAAAATTCCCCACTGCTGCCTCCCGTAGGAGTCTGGACCGTGTCTCAGTTCCAGTGTGGCTGGCCGTCCTCTCAGACCAGCTACGGATCGTCGCCTTGGTGGGCCTTTACCCCGCCAACTAGCTAATCCGACATCGGCCGCTCCAATAGCGCGAGGCCTTGCGGTCCCCCGCTTTCACCCGTAGGTCGTATGCGGTATTAGCCTCTCTTTCGAGAGGTTATCCCCCACTACTGGGTACGTTCCGATGTATTACTCACCCGTTCGCCACTCGCCACCAGGGGTTGCCCCCCGTGCTGCCGTTCGACTTGCATGTGTAAGGCATGCCGCCAGCGTTCAATCTGAGCCAGGATCAAACTCTTCAGTTCAATCTCTGCAAAGTTACTCTCGCTTGACGTTATGCGTCGTGCGAGCACTTCTGATGTTTGAAACATTCCGCGAAGGCGAAAAGCCGCCGCGGCGCCTCAAAACCAGGTGCCCACACTTATCGGCTGTAAATTTTTAAAGAGCGGTGGTAGCGGGGATAGGATTTGAACCTATGACCTTCGGGTTATGAGCCCGACGAGCTGCCAGACTGCTCCACCCCGCGCCAATCGAGACCGAGATTATAGCAACGGGCGGAAAGCCAAGTCAAACCTCTTTCGCGAAAGATTTCGTGACCGCGCACGAGAACGATAGACTGGCGGCGCCCTCGGGAATTCCCGCCACCTCGCGACAAATTACCCGCCGGCCATCCGCCCGCTTTAGCGTCCGATGGCCGGCGACTCGGATATCCGGCGACCGCGCCGGAGCATGTTTATCATGCGCTCCATGCTCACGTAGAAGGTGGGCGTCACGTAGAGCGTGAGGAGCTGCGAGAAGACGAGGCCGCCCACCACCGCTATGCCGAGCGGCTGGCGCATCTCCGAGCCGGTGCCGGTGCCGAACGCGATCGGCAGCGAAGCGCATATCGCGGCCATCGTGGTCATCATGATGGGCCGGAAGCGAATGATCGAAGCTTCCACGATCGCTTCTGCAGCCGAGAGCCCCTTCTCGCGCTGCAACTGGATCGCGAAGTCGGCCATCATGATGCCGTTTTTCTTGACGAGCCCGACGAGCAGGATGATGCCGACGAAGCTGAAGATATTGAGCTCCATGTTGAAGAGCCACAGCATGAGCAGCGCGCCAAAGCCGGCGAACGGCAGTGCGGTCAGAATGGTGATGGGATGTCCGTAGTGCTCATAGAGGATGGCGAGCACCATGTAGATCACGAGAATGGTGATGAGCAGCAGCACGGGCAGGGTGCGGAACGCGTCCTGGAACGCCTTGGCGCTGCCCGCCATGGTGGCCGTAATCCCCGAGGCAAGTGTTTCCCGGGCGATTTCCTGCGCCCGCGCGACGGCCTCTCCGATCGACACGCCCGGCGCGAGATTGAAGGAGAGGACAACGGAGTTGAGCTGTCCGTAGTGGTTGACGGACACCGGGCCGACGCCGATGTTCACGTCGGCCACCGCGTGGATCGGAACCATGCGCCCGCTGCTGGACTGCACGTAGAGCGAGCGTAACGCGTTCACGTCGCGCTGGAAGCGCGGCTCGAGTTCGAGCAGCACGTAATACTGATCCGTTGCCCCGTAAAGGGTGCTGATCTGGCGTCCCCCGTACGCGTTGTAGAGCGTCGTCTCGATCTGCTGCGGCGAGACTCCCAAGGCGGCTGCGCGGTCGCGCAGGATGCTGATCTGGATTTCGGGATTCCGCAGCTCCAGGCTCGAGCTCACGTCCCGAAAGAGCTCCGACTCCCGCAGCCGCCCCTCCAGCTCCTGCGCTTCCGCGTAGAGCAGCTTAAGATCCGTGCCCTGTACCACCATCTGATAGTCGGCATTGCCTACGAGTCCGCCGATATTGATCGAGGGCGGATTGTTCATGAAGATGCGCATGCCCTGCGCCCCGCCCGCAAACGACCGGCGCAGATCCTGGATCACCTGGTCCGCGCCGATATTGCGTTCGGAGCGCGGCTTGAGCCGCACGATCACGCGGCCCAGATTATCTCCGACGGCCCCGCCGGTGCCTTGCCCTGCGGTCGACATCACAGCTTCCACCGCCGGATGTTTCTGGATGATGGACGACACCGCACGCTGCCGCCGCTCGAGTTCCGCGAACGTGACGCCCTCCGGCGCGCGCGTGTTGCCGAAAATGACCCCGGTGTCCTGGCGCGGAATGAATCCCTGCGGCACCATCTTGTAGAGCACGCCGGTCAGCACCAGGAATACCGCCGAACCGACGAGCATCAGGCCGCGATGCTTCATGGTCCAGCGCAGCGTCGTGCCGTAGAAATCGCGCATGGCGTCGAAGCCGCGCTCGAAAAGCTGGTAGGTGCGCCCGTGACCGTGCGCGGGCCGCAGCACCAGGCTGCACAGCATGGGCGTCATCGACAGCGCAACCGCTCCCGAGATCAGCACGGCGATGCCGACCGTGACGGCAAACTCGCGGAACAGGCGTCCGAGCAGTCCCTCCATGAACAGAATCGGGATGAACACCGCGGATAGCGAGACGGTCATCGAAAGGACGGTGAAGGCAATCTCCCGCGATCCTTCGAGCGCCGCGCGCATGCGATCCTTGCCCATCTCCATGTGGCGGGTGATGTTCTCCAGCACGACGATCGCATCGTCCACCACGAACCCGACCGCCAGGATGATCGCCATCAGCGAGAGATTATTCAGGCTGAATCCGAGGAGATACATGGCGCCGAACGTGCCGATCACCGAAGTGGGCAGAATGAGCGCAGTAATGAGGGTGGAGCGCGCGTTACGCAGGAACGCCAGAATCGCGAGCACCACCAGTATTACCGAGAGCACGAGGTGGAATTCGACCTCCTGGATCGAGGCCTGAATGAACTCCGAGCGGTCGTTGACCACGGTGAAGCGCACGCCCGGAGGCGCCTCGCGCTCGATTTCAGGAAAGAGCGCCCGGATTTTCCGCACCACCTCCACCGTGTTCGCGCCGGGCTGCCGATAGACTGCGAGGATGATCGCGCGATCCTCGTTGAGCCAGCTCTTCACCTTCGCGTTCTCGATGCTGTCCACGGCGTAGCCGATGTCGGACAGCCGCACCGGCATGCCTTCCTGGTAAGCAACGACCAAGTCGTTGAAACTCTGCGCGCGCTCGAGCTTCCCGGAAGACTTGACGGTGAAGTTCCGCGCCGATCCCTGCAGCACGCCGGAAGGCAGGTTGCTGTTGGCGTTCTGGATTGCGCTGACGACCTTGTCGAGCCCCAGGCCCCGCTTCGCGAGCGCCTCGGGATTGAGGAATACGCGCACTGCATACTTCTGCGAGCCGAACACGGTCACCTGCGCGACGCCGTTGATCATCGACAGGCGCTGGGCGATATGATTGTCCGCGAACTCGTCGAGCTGCTGCAGCGGCAGATGCTTCGAGCTCAATGCGAGCACGATGATCGCGAAATCCGACGGGTTTACTTTGCGCAGCGTGGGCGGGTCGATCCCGTCGGGCAGACGCCGCATCGCCTGGGCAATGGCGGTCTGCACGTCCTGCGCGGCGGAATCGATGTCGCGCTCGAGACTGAACTGCAGCGTGATGCGGGTGCGGCCGGTGGTGTTGACGGAGTTCATGCTGTCGACACCCGCGATCTGGCTGAACTGGCGCTCAAGCGGTGTTGCGACGGTCGATGCCATCACTTCGGGATTGGCGCCGCGCAGCTCGGCCGTGACCTGTATGGTGGGGAAATCGACGTTGGGCAGCTCGTTGACGGGCAGCGCCCGGAAAGCGATCACGCCGAAAATGACGATGGCCGCCACGAGCACCGTCGTCGCGACCGGACGCATGATGAATATCCTGGAGAGGTTCATGACCTATCCCTCAGACTTGGCCTTGCCTTCGCCTTTTTTGCCGCCCTTGCCCTTCTTGCCCTTCGGCTCGCCCGTGCCCTCTGCACCGGCGATGCGAACCGTGCCACCCGGCTGCAGCGCCTGGGGTATTTCCGTAATGACATGGTCTCCGGGCCTGATGCCGGAGGCGATCACCACTTCGGCCCCGATCTGCCGTGACACTTTGACCGGCCGGACCTGCACCCTGTTCTCCTCGTCGACCAGGTAAACGAAGCTCCCTTCCTGTCCCGGCTGGACGGCCGCTTCGGGTACCACCACCGCATCCGGCTCGATCTTGAGCACGATGCGCACGTTCACGAACTGGCCGGGCCACAGTACTTCGTCAGTATTCTGCACACGCGTTTTCAGGAGCACGGTGCCGGTCTGCGGCGTGACGGCATTGTCGATGAAGATGAGCCTGCCTTCCGCGACCGGCGCCCCCGTGCGATCGGGCAGGATCTCGATGCGCATCTCCTTGTCGCTCTGATAGCGGCGGATGTCTTCGAGCTGACGTTCGGGAATGCTGAACGAGACGAGGACCGGATCGGTGCTGTTGATGGTGACGAGCGGTGCGCCGCCGCCCCCTGCGCCTGCCGCGACGAGGTTGCCGGGCTTCACCGCGAGCGCGCCGGTGCGCCCGGAGATGGGCGCGTGGATCCGCGTGTACTCGAGCTGTATGCGCGCCTGCTCCGCCGCCGCCTGATTGGCCTGCATCGTCGCCTCCAGCGATTTCGTGGAGGTCACCGCGACCTCATATTCCTGCCGGGTGATGAACTCACGCTTGAGCAGCGGCTCGAGCCGCTCCTGCTGCGCGCGCGCGTTCTCGAGCTGCGCCTTGTCCCGGGCGAGTGCCGCCAGCGCCTGGTTGTACTGCGCCTGATAGGTACGTGGATCGATCTGCATGAGCTGCTGGCCCGCCTTGACCTTGTCCCCCTCCTTGAAAAAGACCGATTGCAGCACGCCGTTCACCTGAGCCCTCACCTGCACGCTGTGTTCCGGCTCCACCGTGCCCACCGCCTCGATCAGGATCGGCATGGGCTTCGCGATCGCGCGCGTCGCCTTCACTAGGAGCGGCCCGCCGCCGCGGCCTTTGCCCGCGCCCTTGCTCTTCTCCTTGGGGGAGGTGTCCACGGCGGAGCGCCCCGCCGGTTGCTGGGTATACCAGTAGATGCCCGCTGCGATCCCGCCGATCGCGAGAAAGATCGCAGCCATCGCCAATCGCTTCATTTCCTGTCGCCCGCTGCCGTCCAAAGATCGCTCATGCCGACCACGAAATTGAGCCGCGCCAGAGCCGTAAACCACCCGAGATACGACTGTATGCGCTGCACGCGCGCGTTCGACTCGTCGAGCTGCGCGGTGATGAGGTCGAGTATGCTGCCGAAGCCGGATTGATAACGCGCAAGCGTGGCCTGAGCCGTCTGCTCGGCCGACTTGACCTGTGCCTCCGTACTCGAGATGCCGCTCGCCGCGGTTCTGAGGTCATAGTAAGCCTGCCAAACCTCGAGCTCCGCCTGACGGTAAAGCGCATCGCGCGCGGCCTCCGCCTGGGCGGCTTGGGCTTCGGCCTGGCGCCGCGCATAAGTATCCCGAAATCCCGTAAACAGCGGAATGCGAACGTTGATTCCGAGCGTATAGGCCGTTGCGCTCGGGCGGTCGTCGTGGAATGAGGTATACGCGCTCGAGCCCGTCACTTCGATCGAAGGCAAGCCCGCCTTGGCAACCGCGTTGGCGCTCGCGCGCGCCGCGCGCGCCTGGGCCTCCGCGGCGACGAGATCGGGCCGACCCGATTTCGCCCGCTCGAGCAACGTCGCCATCGCCTCGGTCATTTCCCGAATGCGCGGTTCGTCAGCAAGCGTCTGCAGGCGCAATGCGCTGCCGACTGGGAGCCCCACCGCCGCGGCGAGCTGCCCTTTTGCTTTTTCCAGGTCGCCCTGGCTGCGTGTCAGATTGAGCTGGGCCTGCGCCACCTGGGTTTCCACCCGATACACATCGGCCACGGTCGCAAGCCCCGATTCGCGCCGCCGTTGCACGGCCTCGAGCGCGGTTCGGCTGTTCTGCAGCGATAATTCGTTCGCGCGCACCAGCGCCTCGAGCCCCAGAAGCTGGTAGTACGCCTGCTCGACCTGGAGCACCACGTCCTGCAGCACCCGGTTGTGCGCGAGATTTGCGGCGAGCAGCCGGTATTCCGCCGCCTCGAGCTGGTCCGTGCGCGCGCCGAAATCGTAGAGCACGTAGGAAAAGCTCACCGACGGGCCGAAACGCGTCTGCCACGGCGACTCCGCCCCCGTTGTCGCCGACACGGGCCGCGTGCGCGTCACGCCGTAGCTGGCCGAGATCTGCGGCAGAAGGTCGGCGCGCTCCATCCCCACCCCTGCCGCCGCGGCGCGGGCAGCCAGCCATGCCTGGCGGGTGCGCGGATTCGTGCGTAGCGCGAACTCGGTCAGTTCCGGCAGGGAGAGCGCGCCGTTTCCAGGAACCTCGGCGCGCGCTGGCGGCGTGATCGAAGGAAGCGGCCCGGCCGGACGCCACGGCTCGTGCGGCACGGAAGCCACCTTTCCGTCAACCCCGAAAGGATCGTTTGCTGCAGCCTCACACCGTATGCCGGATGCGAGGAACGCGAGGGAGACCGCGCCCCACCACGCGCTCCAAACCCTCCCATACCGGTGTGTCATTCTCGTAACGTCGCTATGTGACCCGAGTTTCGCCGATAAAAAGGCGGCCCATCATAGCACCAAATTCACTGCGCCAAGATGCTGTTGGGGTAACAGAATATTGCGGCGGCACGGTGCCACGGGGCGGATTCGCAAGCGGCTTCGCCGGCGGGCCGCCTTATCGCAAAATAAAATAAATGGATGAAGGGTCGGCAGGCGCGCGTGCTAATCTGACGAACCAAAGCCTCACGGGAGCATTTCTTGTCGCGCCTGGTCAACCCCCATGGGGGCGGAGCACTTCGGCCGCTCCTCCTTGATCCGCCGCATCACAGCGAAGAAAGCGCACGCGCCCGCACGCTCCGCGGAATTCCGGTCAGCTCGCGCGAAAAAGGCGATCTCATCATGCTCGGCATCGGGGGCTTCACGCCGCTCGATGGCTTCATGACCGAAGCCGACTGGCGAAGCGTGTGCGCTGACATGAAAACCGCGAGCGGCCTCTTCTGGCCCATTCCGATCACCCTCTCAGTCTCAGAAGCGCTCGCCAGCTCGATCCGCGAAGGGAGCGATATCGCACTCCTCGATTCCGAGACGGGGGAAGCGCTCGCGACGATGCGGGTCACCGAGAAATACCGGATCGACAAGGCGTACGAATGCCAGTCGGTATTCCGCACGACCGACGCCGAGCATCCGGGCGTGCGTATGGTCCTGGAGCAAGGCGAGGTCAACCTCGCCGGTCCCGTCCGCGTGCTGTCCCAGGGCGGATTCCCGGAAAAGTACGGCGAGCTTTTTCTGACACCGGCCGAGACGCGCGCGGTATTCGAAGCGAACGGGTGGTCCACCATCGCCGCGTTCCAGACGCGCAACCCGATGCACCGCTCGCACGAGTATCTCGCGAAGATCGCGATCGAGGTGTGCGACGGGGTCCTCATTCACTCGCTCCTGGGGAATCTCAAGCCGGGGGACATCCCGGCCGAGGTGCGGACCCGGGCGATCGCGGCACTGATCGAGAAATACTTCGTGCCCAAAACGGTGGTACAGGCGGGATATCCGCTCGACATGCGTTACGCCGGACCGCGTGAAGCCTTGCTGCACGCGCTCTTCCGGCAGAACTACGGCTGCTCGCACCAGATCGTCGGGCGCGATCACGCCGGCGTCGGCAATTATTACGGGCCCTTCGACGCGCATCGCATCTTCGACGAAATTCCGCGCGATGCGCTGGAGACCCGGCCGCTCAAGATCGACTGGACCTTCTGGTGCTATGCCTGTGGCGGCATGGCATCCGATCGCACCTGCCCGCACCGTCCGGAAGACCGGCTGCTGCTCTCGGGCACGAAGCTCCGCAAGATGCTCTCCGAGGGGGCACCCGTGCCGGCCGAATTCAGCCGCCCCGAGGTGCTCGACATCCTGCGAGAATACTATGGCGGGCTCAAGGACGAGGAGAAAGTCGAGGTAAAGCTCGTCGGCCACTCGGCGCGCTGAGCGGGGCGCGCGCCGCACAGCCTCGGACGCTTGTCGCAGCCTCCTGCCGAGCCACCTCAGAACCCGAACAGCCGCTCGGGGTTTTCCACCAAGATCCTGCGCCGAACCGATTCGGCGGGCGCCCATTGCGCCAGCAGGTTGAAAAGCTCGATCGATCCCACTTTGTCCGCGAACGAAAGATGCGGGTAGTCGCTGCCCCAGATGATGCGGTCGGGCGCGGTTTCGATCAGCGCCTGCGCCATCGGCTCGGCATCTGCGAATCCTGGCATGGTGGACATGCGGTAGACGCCCGTGAGCTTTACCCAGCAGCGCCCTTCCCCCGAGCGCAGCAACGCGAGCAATGACTGGAATCCGGGCTGCCTCACGCCTTCCCGGGCGAGAAACATGCCCATGTGCGCGAGCGTGAACTGCGATCTGAGCCGCGCGAGCGTCGGCATGAGCCCGGCGGTCAACCAGCCGGGAAGCAGGAAATCGAGTTGCCAGCCGATCTCCGAGCACCGTGCGTCGAGCCGCTCGATGCGCGGCAGCAGCTTTGCCGCAAAGCCCGTTTCCGCCGGCTTCACGGGAGACACGTTGATCCGGACGCCCCGCACGCCGGCCGCGTGGAGTTTCGCGAGTTCGCGCTCCGGTATATTTTCATCGACGTCCACGATTCCCCGGCAGCGGGCGCCGACCGCGCGCATCGCATCGAGCATGCAGGCGTTGTCGCGACCATAGGCGCTTGGCTGCACGAAGACGAAGCGCTCGAAGCCCAGGCGGCCCGCGAGCGCAAGATAATCGGCGAGCGGCGCCACCGGCGGCGCGTAGCGCAGGTCGGAACCGTAACGGTAGCGCTCCGCAGGACCGAACACGTGGAAGTGGCAGTCGCAGCTCAGCGCCGGCGCGCGGAATGCGGGTTCGACTTCTTCCTGCAGCGGCATCGGGATCGCCTCCTTCGTGCGTCAGGCGCTTCTGAAGCGCGTCCAGCGCGCGAACGCGATCGCCGCGAGCGGCAGCGCGAGCCCGATCAGCATCTGTGCGATGAGGAGCGTGCCGAGCTCGCTGTAATCGGCCGGGACCTTGACCGTGCCGGTTGCGTGATCGCGCACTTCGCGCGCGACGTAGAACGCCTGATTCAAGTATTTCGTCCCAAGCTGCGAGAGCGACAGCGCGAGGTTGGTGAACGAGGCCATCACCGCGAAGTAGGTCGCCTTGAGATTCGATGGCGCCGCGTTGGCGATCCACGCCAGCATCGGTATCATGGCGATCTGTCCCAGCGGCGATTCGAGCGCCGTATCGATCAGCACGATGAAACGCGCATCGACCACCCCGCCGGTCATCCGCGCCGTCCACTCGTGCAGCCCGTAGTACAGCCCGACGATCGGAAGCGAGAGCACGGTGCCCACCACCGTCAGGAAACCAACGACGTAAGCAATCGAGCGCTCCGCCATGAAACGCCTGAAAACGAACATTCCGACCAGCGTGAGCGCGCTCGATATGAGCGAGAGCACGGCGAGAAACTGCTGATCAAAGCGAAGCACATCGATCATCCACCACGTAACGCCCGGGCCGGGGGTCGGAATCGCGCGATAGACGAAGATGACAACAGCCGTCCCCACCAGCGTTGCGCGCGCCGCGGGGTCGAGCTCGCGCGTGAGCTTCGCGATGAGAAACGCGACGATGGCGAGCGACCCGGCGAAGATGATCTCCTGGCTGTAGGCGAGCCGGCTCAAGCCCATGCTTACGGTAAACACGACGAAGAACAGGCTGCCCCCCAGGATCCACCAGTTGGGCGCGGGACGCTCTTCCGGTTCGCTCACGAGCGCCGCCGCTTCCGCGCGCGTTCTACCCTGCGCAACCAGCGCTCGGATACGTCGCCCCTTGAGCACGGTATGGATGATCACGCCGAGCACCGAGACGACGGGAATGACAAGCGCCATCAGATACACATCGCGGTAGATGCGCGCCATCTCGTGCTCCGGCAGGCCCTGCACACCGGAAAAGATGTAGAGATTGATGACGGCGACGACGACCAGCCCGCCGATGATCGCCACGCGCCCGAGCGTCTGCATCGTCGTGTGCATGAGCTTGCGCGCCGCCGGGTCGATCAGACGACCGTGCTCGTCCACCCGCGGCACCGCCTCCACCGTCATCGCGTCCGCGACCGCATCCTGGACGACATAACCCACCGGCGCCAGCAGGCTGCTCAGCACGTACCAGGCGCCGGCCGGCATGATGGCGGTCATCGCTTCGCGGTCCCCGATCAGCAGGACCATGATCAGCAGGCTCGCGGCGATGAGTCCGGCACCAAGGTACACGAGCCACGCCTTCCAGCGCCACACGAGATCGACGAGATGGCCGAGCGGCATCTTGAGCGCCCACGGAATGCCCGCCCAGAAACCGAGCGCCGCAAGAAACTCCGCGGAGAGGCCGAGGTAATCCTTGACGAAGAACGTGCCGACGATACCCGTCAGCCCGGATACCCCATACGCCATGTACACCATGAGCGGCGGGAGATAGGTGACGCGCACCTCTCTGCCGAGCTCGAGAATGTTGAGGTCGATCCAGCGCGCGATCCGGGCGAGCATCAGGCTAAGGCGCTACGCGGGCGGCTCGGCGACGGCTGCCGCGGCCGCCGGAGGCTAATGCAGTTGCGATGTCTGCAAGGCCGCCTCCGCGTCGTCCCGCACGAGGGGCGGCATTTCTTCGGGGCGGGTCTCGTCGGCCGGCTCGGATTCGGGGGGCACCTCGCGCACGCTCTCGACCAGCGTGCCGAGATCGGCGAGCGGTGGAAGCTCCTCGAGAGAACGCAGGTTGAGATCGTCGAGAAACGCCTTGGTGGTCGCGTAAAGCGCGGGACGCCCCGGCACTTCACGATGGCCGACGACGTCGATCCAGCCCCGCATCTCCAGGCTCCTGATGATGTTGCTCGACACCGTGACGCCGCGGATTTCTTCGATGTCGCCGCGGGTCACCGGCTGCCGATAGGCGATGATCGCCAGCGTCTCCAGCACGGCCCGCGAATAACGCGGCGGCTTCTGCGGATTGAGCCGGTCAAGAAACTTCTGGTATTCGAGCCGCGTGCGGAAGCGCCACCCGGACGCGGTGTTCACGAGCTCGACGCCGCGCCCTTCCCATTCGTCGCGCAGCGCCTCCAGCACCTTGCGCACGGTGTCGCCGTCGAGCGCATCCTCGAAGAGCCGGCGCAACTCGGCGACGGAAAGCGGCTCCGTGCTCGCGAGGAGCGCAGTCTCCAGGATGATCTTCACTTCCTTCAGGTCCAGATCGGCGCTTTCTTCCATTTCAGTCCTGTCATTCCACAACGGTGAGGTGGGCGCCCCGAAGCTTCACGTAGATCGGAGCGTAGGCTTCCTGCTGCGCGACTTCGACCAGCGTCTCGCGCGCGAGCTCGAGTATCGCGAGAAACGTCACGACGAGGACCGGCACGCCTTCGTTCGGAGCAAAGAGGTCCCTGAATTCGACAAACCGCGCATCCTGAAGCCGTCGCAGGATGCGGCTCATGTGCGCCCGCACCGAAAGCTGCTCCCGCATCACGCGGTGGTGCTGGGTCACCGCCGCGCGATGCAGGAGCCCGAGCCATGCCAGCCTCAGATCTTCGGGGCGGACGTCGGGCAGCCTCGCCGCGGCCGCCCGCTCGAAGAGAACCTGCACGACGCTGAAATCGCGTCCCGCCTGCGGCAGCTCGTTGAGCCTCTGGGCCGCGAGCTTCATCTGTTCGTACTCGAGCAGCCGCCGCACGAGCTCGGCCCGAGGGTCGTGTTCCTCCTCGCCCGTTCCGCTCGGACGCGGCAACAGCAAGCGCGACTTGATCTCGATCAGCATGGCTGCCATCAGCAGATATTCCGCCGCAAGCTCGAGCTGGCGTGCGCGCATGGCCTCGACGTACTCGAGGTACTGCTGCGTCAACTGCGCCATCGGTATGTCGAGAACGTTGATGTTCTCCTTGCGTATGAGATAGAGCAGGAGATCGAGCGGGCCCTCGAACTGCTCGAGGAACACTTCCAGCGCCTCGGGCGGAATGTAGAGATCGTGCGGGACTTCCAGCAGCGGCTGACCATAGACGCGAGCCACCGGAGACTGAGCGACGGCGACCGGCTCACTCATCTCGCGTGCCCCTCTGCGTCGTGATCGATGAAGGCGGTCGGACCCCCGATCGCCGGGGAGGGATAAGGGCGCCTTCGCGGGCGCCTCGTATTTTGAGGGGCTGCATCGCCGTATTCTACAGAAAAACGGCGCCGCATAGCCCCTGGAATGGGGCGGCCCCGAATGCTGCCCGAAACGATGAATCAGGTGTAATTGAGGCCCATCACCTCGCGCACGTCGCGCAGCGTCTCCTGCGCGAGCTTGCCGGCTTTCTCGCAGCCATCCGCGATGATGTTCCGTACGAGCGTCGGGTCCTCCAGATACTCCTCCGCGCGCTCCCGGATCGGCTTCAATTCGGCCAGCACCGCGTCGATCACCGGCTGCTTGCACTCGAGGCACCCGATGCCGGCCGTGCGGCAGCCTTGCCGTACCCATTGCTTGCGCGCGTCGTCGGAATAGACGAGATGGAGCTGCCACACCGGGCACTTCTCCGGTTCGCCCGGATCCGAGCGCTTCACCCGGGCGGGATCCGTGGGCATCGTCCGGATCTTCTTGGTAACACTCTCCGGCTCCTCGCGCAGGGCAATCGTGTTGTTGTACGATTTCGACATCTTCTGCCCGTCCAGGCCCGGCATCTTCGATGCTTCGGTGAGCAGCGCCTCCGGCTCCGAGAGGATCACTTTTCCACCGCCGCCGATATAGCCGAAGAGCCGTTCGCGGTCGCCCAGGGTAAGATTCTGCGTCTCCTCGAGCAGCGCACGCGCGGCGTCCAGCGCCTCCTCGTCCCCTTTCTCGAGATAGCGGGTGCGCAGTTGCCGGTACAGCCGCGCGCGCCGCGCGCCGAGCTTCTTGATCGCGGCCTCGGCTTTCTGCTCGAACCCCGGTTCGCGTCCGAAGATATGATTGAAGCGGCGCGCGATCTCGCGCGTGAACTCGATGTGCGGCACCTGGTCTTCGCCGACCGGAACGCGGTTCGCCCGGTAGATCAGTATGTCCGCGCTCTGCAGCAGCGGATAACCGAGGAAGCCGTAAGTCGCGAGATCCTTGCTGGCGAGCTTTTCCTGCTGGTCGCGATAGGTCGGAACGCGCTCGAGCCATCCGAGGGGCGTTACCATGGAGAGCAGCAGATGCAGTTCCGCGTGCTCCGGAACGCGCGACTGGATGAAAAGCGTCGCCTGACCCGGATCGACGCCCGCGGCGAGCCAGTCGATCACCATGTCCCAGACGTTCTGCTCGATGATCTCCGGCGTGTCGTAATGCGTCGTGAGCGCATGCCAGTCGGCGACGAAGAACAGGCACTCGTACTCGTGCTGCAGCGTGATCCAGTTCTTGAGGACGCCGTGGTAATGCCCGAGGTGCAGGCTGCCGGTCGGACGCATGCCGGACAAAACGCGATTCAGGAACATGTGGGTATCGCTTTATAGGACATTCGCGAGCCGGAGCAGGTCGGCCAGCGGCAGGCCGATCATTGCGGCGATGAGACTGAGCACCATCCCGATCACCGGCCAGAGCATCATGCCGAGCACGCCGGAGAAAAGCATCACGATGAGGATGATGAATCCGTACGGCTCGACGCGCGAAACATTATAAGCGAGGCGATGCGGCAGCAGACTGACCAGGATGCGTCCGCCGTCGAGCGGCGGGAGCGGCATCAGGTTGAGTACCATGATGATGGCATTCACGAAGACGCCCGCCGCGCCCATGAGCGCAAGCGGCAGCGCGAAGTAGCTGTCCGGCAGGCCGATGCCGATCTTCAGGGCCACCGCCCACAGCACCGCCATGACGAGGTTGCTGAACGGGCCGGCGGCGGCGACCCACAGCATGTCGCGCTTCGGATGGCGGAGGTTGGCGAAATTGACGGGTACCGGCTTTGCCCAACCGAACAGGATGCCGCTGCCGGCAAAGAGTTTCGATATCGCGAGCAGTGCGAGCGGCACCGCGACGGTACCCACCGGATCGATGTGTCGCAGCGGGTTCAGGCTCACGCGCCCTTCGGCGTACGCGGTCAGGTCGCCGAAATGCTTCGCGACGTAGCCGTGCGCCGCCTCGTGCAGCGTAATCGCGAAAATGACCGGCAGCGCATAGATCGCAATCGTCTGTACGAGGTTCAGTTCCATGGCGCGGGCGCGTTGTTCTTGGTTGAGGAGTGTCGGACGGCGTCCGGCGGTTTTGGATTCTAGCAGCGTCGGCGCGCGCTATGGTGAAACCGCAAAAGGCTCGATGCTGCCGCGGCCGGTGCGGGTGATGAGCGGTGCCTCGCCCGTGAGGTTCACCATCGTTGTCGGCAGAACCCCGCATGGCCCGCTGTCGAGCACGACATCGACCTCGTGCTCGAGACGACGCCGGATCTCCTGCGCATCGCTGAGCGGCGCGGCGTCTCCCGGAAGCAGCAACGTCGAAGTGATCAGCGGCTCGCCCAGTTGGGCGAGCAGCGCCTGCGCCACCGTGTGATCGGGAATGCGTATACCGATCGTCTTGCGACGCGGATGCTGCAATCGCCTTGGGACTTCGCGTGTCGCCCGCAGGATGAACGTATAGCTCCCGGGCGTCACGGCCTTGAGCAGGCGGAAGTCGCGGTCGCTCACGCGCGCGTAATTGGCGGCCTGTGCGAGATCGCGGCAGGCGAGCGTGAAAGGATGGCGCGGGGTGAGCTGCCTTAGCGCGCGAATGCGTTCCATCGCCGCTTTGTCCTCGAGGCGGCAGCCGAGCGCGTAACAGGAGTCCGTCGGATAGACGATGATGCCGCCGGCACGCACGATTTCTGCCGCCTGGCGGATCAGGCGAGGCTGCGGATTGTCGGGGTGGATCGAGAAAAACTGCGCCACCTTAGAAGCGTTCCCATACCGGCTTCACGCCGCCCGGCAAAACCGGAAGCACGCCGAAATCACGCCTGCCCTCGCCGGGATCGTGAAAGTCCGAGCCCACGGAGGCGAGCATGCCGTAGCGGCGGGCGCAGCCGGCCCACAGCGCGTATGCGTCGGGCGCGTGACTTCCGGTGATGACCTCGATCGCTTCTCCACCGGCTCCGATGAATTGCTCCAGCAGACAGTCGCGCTCGGACGGTTGCAAACCGTAGCGGCCGGGATGAGCGAGCACCGCCACGCCACCGCTTGCATTGATCCACCCGACCGCCTGTTCGAGGCTTGCCCATCGATGGGGCACGTAGCCCGGCTTGCCTGCGGTCAGATATTTCCGGAATACGGCATGCACGTCCCGCCCGCGTCCCTGCTGGACCAGATACCGCGCAAAGTGCGTGCGTCCCACGAGATCGGGGTTCGTGACGAATGCGCGCGCGCCCTCGAGGCTGCCCGCGATGCCGGCCTCCTCCAGACCCTTTGCGATGCGCTCTGCCCGACAATGCCGCCCCGCACGGATCGCCCGCAAGCCCTCGCGGAGTCGGGGATGCTGCGGATCGACGTGCAAGCCGACCACGTGCAGCGTGCGATCGTTCCAGGTTACCGAGATTTCGACGCCGCTTACGAACTCGAGCCCCACTGCCCGCGCCGCCGCGTGCGCCTCATCGAGGCCTCCGACGTCGTCGTGATCGGTGAGGGCGAGCACCCTGATGCCGCGCGCTGCGGCGCGCGCGACGACCTCGCGTGGCGCCAGCAGGCCGTCGGAACGCGTGGAATGACAGTGGAGGTCGACGGTATGCGTCGGCACGGAACGGTCGGGAAAAAGCGGCACCGCGTCAGGCGTTCTTCTGATGCAGTCGGCTCTGCGCCGGCACGTGCTGCGCGAGGAACTCCATCTGGTCGGCGAGGATGCGCCGGTTCGTCAGGATGAGGTACTCGGCGCGGTTCGGCACGTACGGCAGGTAGATGAGCTCCATGCCCGCCCTTTCCGGCGTACGGTCGCTCTTCTTCTCGTTGCAGGTACGGCACGCGGTCACGACATTCATCCAGACATCGCGCCCGCCGCGGGAAAACGGCACGATGTGATCGCGCGTCAATTTCGAGATCGGAAACGTCCCCCCGCAGTAGGCGCAGATCTGGCGATCGCGGTGGAAAAGCTCCCGGTTGTTGAGCGGCGGCACCTGGCTGAACGCCTTCATCGCCATCGCCTTGCCCTTGATCGCGAGGATGCTCGCGGAGCTGATGCGCGAGCGCTCGCCCGTGACTCGGTTGAGCCCGCCCAGCACCGTGAACGCCTCCTCTCCCAGACTCCACGCCACCTGCCCCTTGGCGTGGTAGTAGCAGGCGTGCTGCCACGTGATCCACCGGTGCGGCACTCCGTGCGTATCGAGCGTGAGTATCAGCGGGAAGGTTCCGCGCAGGAGGGCCTCTTCCCGCCCGAAATACGCGTCGTCGCGCTGCTCCAGGGTGATCATCTGCGGACCTCGGGCAAAGCAGAATGCGCTTTCATCATGTATGAAATTTACCACTTTTCCCGTCAGTTGGCGCAGGGCCGCCGCCGCAGAGCGCGCCGGTGGCCGGTCGCGTGCTTCGCGCGATATAATATTGCGTCGTGAAAGTTCCCGCCGACCGCGTTCATACTTCGTCCTGCCAGCGATGCCGCTAGTCGTCGCGCAGAACTCCGGACTCAAACACGAGTCCCCTCCGCTCACTTCGACTTCCCATTTGCCGAGATGTCCTTCGCCTCACTGGGGTTGATCCCGGAACTTACGCGCGCGGTGGCCGACGAGGGCTACGAGCAGCCCACGCCCATCCAGCTCAAAGCCATTCCGCCGATTCTAGAGCGGCGCGACATCATGGGTTGCGCGCAGACCGGAACCGGCAAGACGGCCGGGTTCACGCTGCCGCTGCTGCAACTGCTCGCCCCGCACGCCAATGCGAGCCCTTCGCCGGCGCGACATCCGGTGCGCGCGCTCATTCTTACGCCGACCCGCGAGCTGGCCGCACAGGTGGAGGAAAGCGTTCGCACCTACGGCAAGTATCTGCAGCTTCGCACTGCGGTGGTTTACGGCGGCGTGGACATCGGGCCGCAGACCAAAGCCTTGCACGGGGGGGTCGAGATCCTGGTCGCCACGCCGGGCCGGCTCCTCGATCACCTGCAGCAGAAGACGGTGAATCTGTCGCGCGTCGAAATCCTCGTGCTCGACGAAGCCGACCGCATGCTCGATATGGGCTTTCTCCCGGACATCAAGCGCATCCTCGCGACATTACCGTCCCGCCGCCAGAATCTGCTTTTCTCGGCGACGTTCTCGGACGAGATCCGCAGGCTCGCGGCCCAGCTTCTGCACAATCCGACGCTGATCGAAGTGGCGCGGCGCAACGCGCCCGCCGACCTGGTCTCACATGAAATCTACGAGGTGCCCGCGCCGCGCAAGCGGGCGCTCCTCGCGCATCTGGTCCGCACGCGTGACTTCGCGCAGGCGCTCGTGTTCGTGCGCATGAAGCGTGATGCGAACCGGCTCGCCCGCGAGCTCGTGCGCGACGGCATCGCCGCAACCGCCATCCACAGCGATCGCAGCCAGACGGAGCGCGAGCAGGCGCTCGCGGAATTCAAGCGCGGCGAGGCCACCGTGCTGGTCGCCACCGACATCGCGGCGCGCGGCCTGGACATCGAGCAATTGCCCTGTGTGATCAACTACGAGCTGCCCTATTCTCCCGAAGACTACGTGCACCGCATCGGGCGCACCGGACGGGCGGGCATGCCCGGGATGGCGCTCTCACTCGTGAGCCCGGAGGAAGGCCGGCTGCTCTCGGATATCGAGAAACTCCTGAAGCGCAAGCTGCCGCGCATCGAGACGCCCGTGGTGGGGCGCAGCCCCGGCGGCGAGCGGGGCCCGTCGCATCGCCGCGAGCGCCGTGCCGAAGTCGTGTCGCCCGCGCTGGCAGACGCGGCCGTCAACCACAATCCGGAATCGACCTTCGACTTCACCAAGCCATACGAGCCGGCCACGCCGACGGTCGAGCGGCCGGCGCACGCTGCGCCGTGGCCGGGACGCCTGCGTCCCGCCCGTCCGACGCCGGCGCTCCTCGGCGGCGGTCCCGCCGTCCACAAGAACAAGAAATAGCGGAACGGTCCGGGGCGCCGCTCGCATGGATGCGCTCACCCTGCCGCAGCTCCTCTTCTTCTCTCTCGTCATTATCGTTTCTTATGCAATTCGCGGCAGCGCGGGCTTCGGCGGCGTGACGGTTCCGCTGCTCGCCTGGGTGATGTCGCTGAAAACGGTGGTGCCGATGGTCACCTTTCTCGGCATCCTGTCCTCGGCGGCCATCCTGCGTACCGAATATCGTCACATCGTGTGGCGCGACGTGTGGCGCGTGATGCCCTGGTGCGTCCTGGGCGTCGCCGCGGGTCTCTACTTCTTCAAGGTCCTCGACGCCCGGACGCTCGCGCGCTCGCTCGGTCTTTTCGTCATTGCCTACGGCCTTTACTCGTTATGGGCGAGCTACCGCAGCGCGACGAAGGTCAATCTGCCGATGTATGCCGTCACGCCGGCAGCGGGCACGCTCGCCGGCTTCGTCGGCACGATCTTCGGCTCGATGGCGGGGATGTTCTTCGCCATCTATCTCGATCTGCTGAAGCACGGCAAGCACGAGTTTCGCGCGACGGTCGCGGGCATATTGTTCGGCCTGGGACTGTTCCGGGGGGCGGGCTATGCCTCGATCGGCGCCTTCGATCGCGACGCGCTGCTGGCGTGCGCCGTGGCATTACCCATGATGCTGATCGGCATCTTCGTCGGCAACCGCGTGCATGCGAGCCTCGCGCCGCTCGCCTTCAAGCGACTGGTGGCCGTGATCCTGATCGCGAGCGGCGTGCCGCTCCTCTTGCGCTAGGAGATTCGTGTGAAGAAGGTAACACCCGAGACGCTGCAAGCGATGCTCCACGACGGCGGAGAGATCGCCCTCCTCGACGTGCGCGAGGCCGGACAGTTCGGCGAGTCCCATCTGTTGTTCGCGACACCCCTTCCCTACAGCCGGCTCGAGCTTGACGTCGCTACCCTCGTGCCGCGGCGCTCGGTGCGTATGGTGATCTGCGACGACGGCGAAAGCGGGGTGGCCGAGTCGGGTGCAGCACGACTCGAGGCGTGCGGATACACCGATGTTGCGGTACTCGAGGGCGGCACGCGGGCGTGGGCAGCCGCGGGCCACACATTGTTCGCGGGTGTCAACGTCCCGAGCAAGCTCTTCGGGGAACTGGTCGAGCAGGTCTACCATACGCCGCGCGTCTCCGCGCAGGAACTTCTGCGCATGAAACGAGCCGGCGAGAAATTCGTGCTCCTCGACGGTCGCCCGGTCGACGAGCATCACCGCATGACCATCCCGGGCAGCCTCTGCTGCCCCAACGCCGAGCTGCCTTACCGCGTCAGCAGCATCGTGCGCGATCCGGACACGAAAATCATCGTCAACTGCGCGGGCCGCACCCGTTCCATCCTGGGCGCGCAAACGCTCATCAATTTCGGCATTCCCAATCCGGTCTATGCGCTGGAGAACGGCACGCAGGGCTGGCGGCTCGCCGATCTCGAGCTCGAGCACGGGTCGCACAGCCGCTATCCTGATGCGGTCGACGCCGCACTGCTGCCGCGGCAGCAGGCGGCGGCGCGGAAGCTGATGGCGCGCTTTTCAATCGCGACGGTCGGCGCTGATACTGTGCGCGGTTGGCTGAATGACTCGACGCGCACGACCTACGTATGCGATGTGCGAACCCCCGAAGAGTATCGCGCGGGATCGCTGCCCGGTGCGGCGCACGCGCCCGGCGGGCAGCTTGTGCAGGCGACCGATCAGTGGATCGGCGTGCGCAACGCGCGTGTGGTCCTGGCCGATGGCGGGGAACACGTGCGCGCACCGGTCGTCGCGAGCTGGCTCACGCAGCTCGGCTACGAAGCATACGTAATGGAAGACGGCGTCGCGGCACCCCTCGTCGTTCCGGAGCCCGCAAGACCGGCGCTTCCCGACCTGCCGCCCATCTCCGCCGGGAACCTCGAAGGTCTGTTAAAGCGCGGCGCCGGTGTGGTCTTCGATGTGGGTCCCAGCATGGAATTCCGGAAGGCGCACATCCCGGGCAGCCGCTGGACCATCCGACCGCGCATCGTGGCGGATGCCCGTGCCGTAAACGGGACGATGGTATTGGCGGGAGATGCCGGGGTCGCGCGCCTCGCTGCGCGTGATCTATCGGAGGCCGGTCACCGCGACTTGCGGCTGTTCGAAGGCGGTGCGGCAGCGTGGGCCGCCGCGGGCTACCGCACGGAAAGCTCGCCGGCGGAACCGTCCGACGCGCATTGCATCGACTATCTTTTCTTCGTTCACGACCGTCATGCCGGCAACCGCGAGGCCATGAAGCAGTACCTCGCGTGGGAAACGGGGCTCATCCGCCAGCTCGACCCCGCCGACAGGGCGCTCTTCAAAGTCGGCGCGTAACGCCTTGCGTCGCGAAAACCGCGGGCCGCCGCAATGAAGTATCATTCGATGCGCTTCGTACATGGAGGAGGACAGCGATGGTTCGCGCCGCAATCGTAGGGCTGGGGTGGTGGGGCAAGACGATCGTCGACGCAGTGCAGGGCAAGAGCGACAAGATCACGTTCGTTGCAGCGAACACGCGCACCCGGTCGAAGGTGGAAGCGTTCTGCCAGGAACGCAAGCTCGCGCTCAGGGACGATCTCGACGCCATCCTCGGCGATCCCGGCATCGACGCGGTGGTATACACCACGCCGCACAGCCTGCACGAGGAGCACGTGCGGCGCGCGGCCGCCGCGGGCAAGCACGTCTGCGTGGAGAAGCCCTTCACGCTCAATGTCGCGAGCGCGAAAGCGGCCCTCGAGGCGGTCCGGAAAGCGGGCGTGGTGCTGGCGGTCGACTTCCAGCGCCGCTTCCATCCTTCGGTCGGAGAGATCCGCAAGCGCATACGGGACGGGAGCCTGGGCACCCTGACCTTCTGCGTCGGTGAAGTATCCTCCCCCAGCGGACTTGCGCTGCCCAGGGAATCCTGGCGCACCAACCCGCAGGAGACGCCGGCCGGTGCGATGACCGGATTGGGTGTGCACCTCGTGGACGGCTTCATCGACCTCTGCGGTGAAGTGGACGAAGTGTTTTGCGTGAACACACGTCGCGCCGCGCCGCTCGTGGACGACACCACCGTGTTCACCTTGAAGCACCGCAGCGGCGCGGTCTCCACCAACTACTGCACGCTCGCGAGCGCGGCGAGCTATTGCATCGCGGCTTTCGGCACACGCGGCATCGCGGAGACGATGCGCCCGAGCCTCGACACCTTTCGCTTCATTCCGGTGACCGACAATCCCCACGCGGCGGGCAAGCCGGAGATCGTTGAAAACAAGGGGTTCAACCCGGTCAAGGCCGTGATGGAGGCGTTCGCCCTGGCGATACGCGGCGAGGCACCCTATCCCATTACCCACGAGCAGATCGTGCACGGCGTGGCAGTGTTCGAAGCGGTGGTGAAATCCGCGCAGACCGGGCAGCCGGTCAAGGTCGTTCAGTAAGGACGCAACCGATGCCCTACCGGGAAGTATGTGAGATCCGCGACGGCATGCGGATTGACTGGGACGTTCCGATCGGGATGGAGGACGGCGTCGTGCTGCGGGCCGACGTGTACCGCCCGATCGCGGAAGGCGGCTACCCGGTCATCCTGACCTACGGCCCTTACGGCAAGTGGCTGCACTTCGACGATCTCTACCACGATCAGTGGCAGCGCATGTGCGAGGAGCATCCCGACGTTCCGGCTGGATCCACGAACAAGTACCAGAACTGGGAAGTGGTGGATCCCGAGAAGTGGGTGCCGGACGGCTACGCATGCGTGCGTGTCGACTCGCGCGGTGCCGGGCGCTCCCCCGGCGTGCTCGACATGTGGTCGGCGCGGGAAGCGCGCGACTTCTACGAGTGCATCGAGTGGGCGGCGCGCCAGCCGTGGTCGAACGGGAAGATCGGCTTGAACGGCATTTCGTACTACGCCATGAACCAATGGCAGGCCGCGGCGCTCGAGCCGCCGCATCTCGCGGCGATCTGCGTGTGGGAAGGCGCAGCCGACTACTACCGCGACATGAGCCACCACGGCGGCATCTATTGCACCTTTGCCGATACCTGGTTCCCCAAGCAGATCCTGTCCGTGCAGCATGGCCGCGGCACCCGAGGCTATCGCAGCCGAATGAACGGGGACTGGGTGTCCGGTCCCGCCACGCTGACCGAGGAAGAACTGGGCGCGAGCCGGCGCAACTTTCCGGCCGACTGTTACGCGCACGGCCTCGCATCCGACGAGTACTGGGCCTCGCGCCTGCCCGACTGGTCCCGGATCAAAGTTCCGCTCCTGTCGGCTGCCAACTGGGGCGGACAGGGGCTGCATCCGCGAGGCAACTTCGAGGGATACCTGCGCGCGGCATCGAAAGACAAATGGCTCGAAGTTCACGGCATCGAGCACTGGACCGAGTTCTATACCGACTACGGCGTGCGGCTGCAGAAGCGTTTCTTCGGTCACTTTCTCAAGGGCGAGGACACCGGCTGGTCGCGGCAGCCGCGCGTCACGCTGCAGGTGCGCCATCCCGGCGAGCGCTTCGTCGAGCGCCACGAAAACGAATGGCCGCTCGCCCGAACTCAATGGACGAAATTCTTCCTTCATCCTGACGGTCTGACACTCGGCACGACCGCGCAGTCGACGAGGAGCAGCGTAACGTATGGCGGCTTCTCCGACGGCGTGACGTTCCTCACCGCGCCGCTGCAGCGCGCGACCGAGATCACCGGTCCGATCGCGGCGAAACTGTGGGTGTCCTCGGCGAGCGACGACGCCGATCTCTTTCTCGTGGTGCGCGTTTTTTCGCCCGATTTCAGGGAAGTGACATTCATGGGCGCGCTCGATCCGCACACGCCGATCGCGCAAGGGTGGCTGCGCGCCTCGCATCGCAAGCTCGATCCCGCGTTGAGCCTTCCCTACCGGCCCTACCACGCGCATGACGAAGTCCAGAAGCTGACACCCAACGAGGTGTACGAGGTCGAGGTCGAAATCTGGCCGACGTGCATCGTCGTGCCGAGGGGTTATCGCATCGCCTTGAGCGTGCGCGGGCGGGACTACGAATATCCCGGCGGGGCGAGTCGCGGGCTCGGCAATCTCAACGCGGAGTTCACCGGCGTGGGACCGTTTCGGCACAACGACCCGCGCGACCGTCCTGCGGACGTCTTCGGCGCCGATGTCACGCTGCACACGGGGCCGCAGCGCCAGGCGTATCTCCTGCTTCCCATCATCCCGCCCGCTGGATGAAGCCCGGATCGCGGCTCATTCGCCAGTGGATGAGCCGCGCGGAAACGACTAAGCTAGCGCTACAGGGGCGTGGGAGCGCCGCGCGAATGAGAATGAAAAGGAATGGTGGGTAGGCAGCTCATCGTGCTGCCCTGCGCATTGGTCGTGGCTGCGTGCGCGAGCCACGGTACGACACCCCTTCCCCCTTCGTCCGGACCGGTCACTGCGGCCCAGCTCGCCAAGACCGACATCGACCGCGTCGCGGAAGCGCACCACCGCGAGATCTTCCACAACCTCAAGATCCTCACCGAGAAACTGTATCGCCGCAATCCGCGCGAGCTGCGGAAAAGCGGACGACCGACAGTGGACGCGGGCGTTGCCCGGCTCTTCCATACGCCGCACCGCTGGCGCTTTGTCGAGCTCAAAGGGGCGCGGGGCACCGACGCGATTCACCTCGCGTTTCGCGAGGATTACCACGGCGATCGGGTCCTTGCGTTCATGGGCGGCCTGGGCGGGATGATCCAGCGCGCCTTCAACGACAAGGTCGAATTCTTCGTGCTGGATGACCTCGATCCGCAGCGGCTCTACAACGCCGCGCGCAATGTCGAAATCGCGGTGTGGAAGCTCTCCAACGCGCAGAACTCCGCCGGACAACCCTACCTGCTCTCGAACGAAACGAGCGGGCCGGTGATCAACCTGAGCTTCGAGCGCGAGTTCGGCAAGATCATCGCGAGCCTCGACGTGCTCTCGAAGATCGCCGCCGAGAAGGAGAATCGCACGGTCGTGAAGGCGATCCAGAGCCTCGCCACGGCCGTGTTCCTGCCGATCAAGTAATCAGCGTTCGCGCTGCGGCCCTGCGGAGCACTTTGAGCGCGATGCAACGTTTGTTATTCGACCGCTCGATCGCGCTCGCGACCGGTTCTGCTGATCACGTCAGTCGGCGGCCCGACCCTTTATTTGCGCCCCCCCCCCGAGATTCAGCTGACGACGAGCTTCAGATCGCGAATCGTCTTGCCCCATTTGGCATATTCCTGTTCGAGGAATTTGCCGAAGGCCTTGGGATCGCTGATGACTACGTCGGCGCCGGCGCGCTGATAGGCGGTTCGCACCTCGCTCGACGCCAGGAGCTTGGTCGCGTCGCGGTGAATGCGCTGGATCACCGCCTTGGGAGTGCCTTTGGGAGCGAGGAGCCCGGTCCAGAGGGAGGCGTCGTAACCCGGCAGGATTTCCCCCAGCGCCGGCACGTCCGGCAATTCCGGCGAGCGCTTGGCGGTCGTGACGGCGAGGATCCTGAGCTGCCCGGCGCGGTGATGGGGAAGGATACTCGCGAGCCCCAGACAGCCGATTTTTATCTGGCCGCCCAGCAGATCCGCCCGCACCGGCCCGCTCCCCTTGTACGGCACGTGCACCATGTCGATCCCTGCCATGCTGGTAAAGAGCGCCTGGAAGAGATGCATCGCGCCGCCTTGTCCGGAGGAGGCATAGTTGAGCTTGCCCGGCTGCTTTTTCGCGAGCGCGATCAGATCCTGCACCGAATTGACGCCGAGCGACGGATGCACCACCAGTCCATAGGGCTGACTCGCCATCTGCATGATGGGCTCGAAGTCATTCAAGGCATGAAACGCGACCTTCTTGTAGAGGTTGGGCGCAATGGTGTGGGGCGAGCCGGTACCGAGCAGCGTATATCCGTCCGGGGCCGACTTGGCCGCGATCTCGGTGCCGATGAGCCCCCCTGCGCCGGTGCGGTTGTCGACCACGACCTGCTGGCCGAGCACCTCCGGGAGCTTGTTCGCGACGATCCGGATCAGTACGTCGGTGGAGCCGCCCGCCCCGAAGGGCACGATCATGCGGATCGGCTTGTTGGGATAGTCCTCCGCGGCCGATGCACCGGTGGTCGTGAGGCACCAGAGCGCGGCGGCGGCCAGGCACCGGGCGATGAGCTTCGGCGATCGATCCATGACTCCTCCTCGTTATTGTGCGAGCGCCTGATATTACCAAGCGCGCCCGCCGGGCAAAAGGCGCGCTAATTGATCTGCAGGCCGGTCGCCTTGACGACTTTCGCCCACTTCGGCATTTCGACCTTGATCAAGTCCCCGAAGGCCTTGGGGCCGAGATAATGCGCCTCCGCCCCCACGCTCTCGAATGACTTCCTCAGGTCGGCCTGGGCGAGCGCCTTCTGGGCGGCATCGTTGAGCCTTGTGATGGCCTCCGGCGGGGTCTTCGCCGGCGCCACCAGTCCCAGCCACTGATCGGCGTCATAGCCTTTCACGCCGGCCTCCGCGATGGTCGGGATCCCGGGAAGCTGTGGAGACCGCCTGGCGCTCGTCACCCCGAGCGCGCGCAACCGACCGCTCTGAATATGCTGGATGACGCTCGCGATGCCGGGCATGCTGACCGAGATCTGGCCGCTCAGCAGGTCGGTTCGCGCCTGGCCGCTCCCCTTGTAGGGCACGTGGTTCATCTCGATGCCGGCCATGGTGGTGAAAAGCGCGGTGAAGAGATGCTGCGAGCTGCCGTTGCCCGAAGAAGCATAGTCGATCTGTCCCGGCTTCGACTTCGCCAGCGCGATCAGCTCCTTCACCGACTTCACCGGGAGCGACGGATGGACGACCAGCACATTGGGCGAGTTGGCGAACTGCAGCACCGGCGCGAAGTCGTTGACGGGATCGTAGTTGAGCCTCTTGTAGAGACTCGCGTTGATCGCGTGGGTATTGGAGATGAGTAGCAGCGTGTAGCCGTCGGGCGCCGCCTTCGCTACGAGCTCCGTGCCGATCGTGCTGCCCGCACCCGGCCGGTTGTCGATCAGAACCTGCTGCCCCAGCAGCTCCGCGAGCTTCGGAGCGAGCATGCGCCCCGGCGTGTCGGCGGCCCCGCCGGGTGAAAAAGGCACGACGACGCGCACCGGGCGATTGGGATAAGACTGGGCGCCCGCCTCGGGGAAAGCGAAGCCCAGGGCGGTCACCACCAGCACGGCGGCGGCGGATGCAGCTGCTTTCATGTTTTCCTCGTCGAATCCGCGGTGAAAAAGCTCCCATGGTAGCAAATCGAGCTGCCCTCATGCAGTCGCCCCGGTCGAGCCGGGTTCCGCACGCGTGCTAATATCGGAGCCCATCTTCCTGAACCGGCTGGGGAAGACGCTGCTACGCATCCGAGGGCTTTCGAAATCATACGGCGGTGCCCGGCCACGCACCCTCCTGCGGAACATCGCGCTCGACCTCGCGAGCGGGGAGTACATCGCCATCCGGGGCGAGTCCGGCGTGGGCAAGTCCACTTTGCTCAATCTCATTGCCGGGCTCGATCTTCCGGATGCCGGCAGCATTGTGCTGGACGGGCAGGAGCTGACGGCACTCGACGATACGCGCCGCACCCTGTTGCGCCGCTCGCGCATCGGCTTCGTGTTCCAGGCGTTTCATCTCCTGCCTCATCTCACGGTGGCCCGTAACGTGGCCCTGCCGCTTGCACTCAGCGGGACGGGGGCTCGGGAGGCAAGCGCACGCGTGACCGACATGCTCGAGGCGGTGGGGCTCGCCCAAGCCGCACAGGTCTATCCCCGCGAGCTTTCGGGCGGCGAGATGCAGCGCGTGGCGATCGCACGGGCTTTGGTGCATCATCCGCGGCTCGTGCTGGCGGACGAACCGACGGGGAACCTCGACCCCGAGTCCGCGGCGCAGGTGATCGCGCTGCTGCGCGAACAGATCAAGCGCGAGCGTGCCGGCGGAGTCCTCGTTACGCACTCCGCGCGCGCTGCCGCGACGACCGATCGGGTCCTGCTGCTGAGCGCCGACGGCCTGCACGCCCAGGACGCCGCGTCCGTGCCCCAGTGAGACGGGAATCTTCGGCGCGCCTTGCCGCGGCTTACGCGCTCGTCCTCGGGCCGCTGCGCGAAAACCCGGCGCGCGCCATTCTCGGAACGGCATCCATCGCGCTCGGCGTGGCGCTCGGTGTGGCGGTTCACCTCATCAATTCCAGTGCCGTGAGCGAATTTGGGGCTGCGGCACGCCAGCTCGCGGGCCAGGCGGATCTCGTGGTGCGGGGCCCGCGCGCCGGATTCGACGAGGCCCTGTATGCAGAGCTCGCGCGTTACCCGGGCGTGCAGAGCGCAAATCCGGCGCTCGAGCTCGACGTGCCGCTCGCGGGTCGCGAAGGCACGCTACGCGTGCTGGCGTTCGATCCGCTGCGCGCCGCGTTCGTGCAGCCCTCGCTCCTGCCCGAAAGACGCGGACTCGTGAGCGAGCTCCTGGAGGGCGAGGCGGTGCTCCTGAGCCCGGAGGCCAGCCGATGGCTCGGCTTGAGCCCCGGCGATACGCTGAGCCTCACGGCAGGCACCGAGGCGCTGTCGTTCACCGTCATCGGCCTGCTCCCCCACGAATCGTACCGCCAACGGCTGGCCGTCATGGACGTCGCGACGGCGCAATGGCGGCTCGGCCGGCTCGGCCGGCTCAATCGCATCGACCTCAAGCTGGCGCCCGGCGTCGAGCTCGAGCGGTTCAAGCGCGATCTGCAGGCGATACTGCCGGCCGGCGTCCACGCCACGACGCCGGACGAAGAGACCGAGCGCGCCGGAGCGCTTTCGCGCGCCTACCGCACCAATCTCGACATGCTGGCGCTCGTCGCCCTCTTCACCGGCGGCTTCCTGATCTTTTCCTCGCAGGCGCTCGCGCTGCTGCGCCGCCGCTCGCAGCTCGCGTTGCTGCGCGCGATGGGCGTCACGCGGGCTGCGTTGAACGGCTTCCTTGTCGCAGAAGGCGCGGCGGTCGGCACGTTGGGCGCGGCAGCGGGCATCGCACTCGGTTATCTCCTCGCGCATTACGCCGTCGCGGCGATCGGCGTCGATCTCGGGGCAGGATACTTTCGCGCCGTGTCCGCCGAAGTGAGCGCTGAGCCAGAAACGCTGGCGGTCTTCTTTGCGCTCGGTGTCGCGTTTGCGGTGTTCAGCACCGCCCTCCCGGCCTGGGAAGCCGCCCGCCGACCGCCCGCCCAGAGCCTGCGCGCCGGCGACGCGGAGGAGGCGTTGCGCCACGTCCCGACCGCCCGGTGGGGCCTCGCGACGTTGATCGCCGCCGCCCTTTGCGTCTTCATCCCGCCGCTCGACGGCGTTCCGCTCGGCGGATACGCCGGCGTAGCGTTGATCCTCGTCGGCAGCGTCCTCGTGATGCCGCTGCTCGCCTCCGCCTGCCTCGACCGGCTTCCGGTTCCCGCGAACGGTGTCGGCACCATCGCGGTCGCCCAGCTCAAGGGCACGCCGCGCCAGGCGGCTCTCAGCATCGCCGCGATCGTGATCAGCACGAGCCTCATGATCTCGATGCTCATCATGGTGCACTCTTTCCGCGCCTCGCTCGACGCGTGGCTCGAGCGCATGCTGCCCGCCGATCTCTATCTGCGCGCGGCGAGCGCCGGCGAGACCGCCTTTCTTGCACCGGAAGCGCAGGCGCGCATCGCCGCCACACCCGGCGTCGCGCGTGCCGATTTCCTGCGCGCGCAGAACCTGCTGATCGGGGCCACGCGCATCCCCGTGACGCTCATCGCACGGAGCATCGACGAGCAGCGCCCCGAGCAGTCGCTGCCGCTGGTCGGCCCATCGCTCACGCCGGGTGCGGGGGATCCGCCGCCGGTGTGGGTATCGGAAGTGGCCGCGGAGCTCTACGCCGTACGGCGCGGCGACCGCGTTGAGCTTCCCATCGGCGGCCGCGCGCGCACGTTTTTAGTCGCCGGCATCTGGCGCGACTACGCGCGCCAGAACGGCGCCATCGCGATCGAGCGCGAGCGTTATGTCGCCCTGACCGGGGATCGGCTCGCCAACGACGCCGCGCTCTGGCTCGAACCGAATGCGACGCCGGAAGAAGTCCGCAATCGCCTTCGCGCGCATCTTCACGCCGGCGATCGCGTTGAAATCTCCACGCCCGGCGAGGTCCGGGCCGCCTCGCTCGCCATCTTCGATCGCACCTTCGCCATCACTTACGCGCTGGAGGCCGCGGCCATCCTCGTCGGGCTCTTTGGCGTGGGGCTGAGCTTCAGCGCGCAGACGCTCGCGCGGCGACGCGAGTTCGGGGTATTGCGCCACATGGGAATGACGCGGCGCGAAATCACCTATGCGCTCGGTCTGGAAGGTGCGCTGCTCACCGCGCTGGGATCGGCCTTCGGCATCGCGGTCGGCTGGGCAATCAGCGTCATTCTCGTACATGTCATCAACCGCCAGTCTTTCCACTGGAGCATGGAGATGCACCTGCCATGGAGCGCCATCGCAGCGCTGGCGGTGATCGTGATGGCGTCCGCGACGCTCACGGCCGCGTGGAGCGGACGTTCCGCGACCAGAGGCGACGTGGTGCAGGCGGTGCGTGAGGATTGGTGATCGCATGGCGGCGACCCGGCGGCGGCTTCTGGCGGCGCTGGGCGCCGCGCTCGCCTCCCCGCACCGGTTCGCGCGATCCGCCGGCGAGCGGGCGCATCCCGATTCGTTTGCGGAAGTGCGACCCGGCTATCGCATGCGTTTTCCTCATGATCACGGCAGCCATCCTGCGTTTCGCCTCGAGTGGTGGTACGTGACCGGATGGCTCCGTCCCGCCTCACCGCGACCGCTCGGCTTTCAGATCACGTTTTTCCGCGTCCGCCCGCGGCTCAGGCACGACAATCCCAGCGCCTTTACACCGCGCCACATCCTCATCGCCCATGCCGCGCTCTCCGATCCCGAGCGCGGGCGCCTGATTCACGCCGAACGCGCGGCGCGCGCTGGATTCGGCCTGGCGGCGGCCGATGAGGGCCATACGCGCGTCCGGATCGACGACTGGTCGCTCGTGCAGCATGAGGGGGGCTATCGCGCGCTCATCTCGTGGAACGAGGCACGCTTCGATTTTCTCCTGGCGCCCCGGCAGGCGCCCCTCGAGCAGGGCGAGCAAGGCTACAGCCGCAAAGGGCCGGAACCGCTCTCGGCGAGCTACTACTACAGCCTGCCGCATCTCGCCGTGAGCGGCACGCTGGGACGCGACCGGCATACGGAAAATGTCTCCGGCACCGCATGGCTCGACCACGAATGGTCCTCCCAATACCTCGACGAGCGGGCGGTCGGCTGGGACTGGATCGGCATCAATCTCGAAGACGGTGCGGCGCTCATGCTCTTTCGCATGCGCGCCCGCGACGGCGGCGCGTTTTGGGCCGGAGGCGCGTTGCGCCGCGCGGACGGACGCACGCGCGCTTTCGCGCCTGCGGAGGTTGCGTTCACGGCGACGCGCGAGTGGCGCTCCCCCCGCACCGGCGCGCGCTATCCGGTCGCGTGGACGGTCGACGCCGGCCGCGAGCGGCTCGCAATCGAGCCGCTCATGGACGATCAGGAGCACGACACGCGGGCGACGAGCGGTACGATCTACTGGGAAGGCGCGGTGCGCGCGCGCCGCGGCGCGCGCGTGGTCGGACACGGCTATCTCGAACTCACCGGCTACTGGCGCCCCATCCGTCTCGCGTAGACCATTACGAATTCCGGGAACGAGCCTTCCACGTGAAAGCGCGCATTGACGACACTGCCCGACCTTCGTGATATGCTGCGCGCGTTCGATAAGGTGGAGGGATCCCGGCCGCACCGGCAAGGGATCGATGCCGAGAAGCCATGAAGGGTGTTGTACCCGTCTAGGGCATGCGCTTCAAGCTGACCGCGCTTTTCGCCCGCGCCGCGATCGCGTATGGCGTGCTGCTGGTCGGCATCACGCTTTCTCTCGTCGCCGCGTATCTCGTTGAAAGGCAGGTGGCCTACGAGGCCCGCCTCAAGTTCGAGGGCACGGTCAGCGACTGGCCGGAGGCGATCGACGCGCGCATTCGGGCCTATGCCGATATCCTGCTCGGCATCCGCGGGATGTATCTCGCAGCGGGGACTGTGAGCCGGGCGCAGTTCAGGAACTACGTCGAAAGCCTCGACCTCAACCGCCGCTATCCCGGCGTGCAGGTCATCCACTACGGCCATCGCATCAGCGCGTCCGAGCGCGCGGCGTTCGAGACAGCGGTCCGCAACGATCGCAGCCTCCATCGGGCAGGTTATCCCGACTTCGCGATCAAGCCACCCGGCACGCGCCCCGAATACGTCGTCGTGCAGTACGTGGAGCCGATGGCCGGCAACGAGGCCGCGCTCGGGCTCGATCTCGGTGGCGATCCCGTGCGTCTTGCCGCGCTCGAGCGCACGCGCGATTCGGGCCAGCTCACCGCTTCCGGCATCATCGCGCTCGCGCACGATCCGAAAAAGCACCCGGGTTTTGCGATGCGCCTTCCGGTCTACCGCAGCGGCGTGCCGCTCGACACCGTCGAACAGCGTCGTGCGGCGTTCACCGGCGTCATCAGCGCCTCGTTTGTCGTCATGGATCTCATGCGCGGCGTTATCGGCGAACAGTCGCTCGAGAACGTTCGGGTCCGTATTCATGACGCGGGTTATGTCGACGATCCGCGCGGCCCCGAACCGGCGTCGGCGGCGAATCTCCTCTTCGACAGCAACCGCCTCCTCGGCCGGAGCATGGATGAAGACCCGCGGCCCGCCGCGACGGGGCTCGTCCGCGCAGGCGCCATCGAAGTCGGCGGTCGGCGCTGGAATCTCTCTTTTGCAGCGCGCACGCCGTTCGTCGAACCTTCGAATCGCCTGCTGCCGTGGGCTGCGTTCCTGGTCGGAACCGTCATCAGTCTGCTCCTCTTCGGTCTCACGCGGGCGCTCGCCACCTCGCGCACCCGGGCCATTGCGCTCGCGAATCGCATCACCGAGGACCTGCGCCGCAGCGAGGCGAGCCTCGCCGAAGCGCAACGTATGACGCAGCAGTTGATCGAGGTGCTGCCGAATCCGGTGTTCTTCAAGGACACCGACGGGCGCTACATCGGGGTCAACAAGGCCTGGGAGAATTACTTCGGCATCGGCCGCGATCAGTTCATCGGCAAGACCGTCTTCGAGCTCTATCCCGACGCCCCCGAGGTTGCAGAGCGGCTCGATGCCATGGACCAGGTGCTCTGGCGCAGCCCCGGCGCGCAGACCTACGAGACCACGATCACCACGCCGGACGGGCGGCGCCACGAGACGATTTACTACAAGGCGACCTTCAGCCGCGCCGACGGCAGCGTCGCGGGGCTGATCGGAACCATCGTCGACATCACCGAGCGCAAGGAGCTCGAGCGCCGCTATCGCGAGACGTTCGACCAGGCCGCGGTCGGCATCGTGCACACCTCCTACGACGGCCGCTATCTCAAGGTCAACCAGAGGTTCTGCGAGATGCTCGGCTACAGCGAGGACGAGCTCGTGGGCCGACCCGCCGTGGACTTCACCCACCCCGAAGATCGCGACAAGGGCCGCCAGTCGCGGCAGTTGATGTGGGAAGGGAAGCTGCGCAATTTCATCGAGGAAAAGCGTTACGTGCGCAAGGATGGACGCGTCATCTGGACGAGCCGCTCGGTTTCGCTCGCCCGCGACGCCGCCGGCAACCCGATGTACTTCATCCGCGTGATCGAGGACATCACCGAGCGCAAGGAAATCGAGGAGCGCTACCGCGCCACCTTCGACAACGCGCCGGTGGGCATCATGCATACCGCAGTGGAGGGCTATCGCATACTCAGCGTGAACCGCAGGCTCGCAGAAATGCTGGGCTACACCGAGCAGGAACTGCTCGGCATGACGAGCACCGACGTGGTGCACCCGGACTACCGCTTCTCGGACCGCTCCAAATACCTCGAGCAGATGCGGGAAAGCCGGTTGCAGACGTTCGCATCCGAGCGCAAGTTCGTGCGCAAGGACGGCTCGTCGATCTGGGTGAATCGCACCGTTTCGCTGGTGCGCGACGCGGCCGGCAATCCGCTTTACTTCATACGCATCATCGAAGACATCTCGGAACGGAAGAAGGCCGAAGAGGTGCTGGTGCGGGAGCGCGCGCTGCTGCGCGCCATCATCGACACGGTGCCCGACTTCATCTACGTGAAGGACATCTACGGCCGCTTTCAGCTCGCGAACAAGGCTTGGCTCGCAGCACGCAACCTGGGACGCGAGGACATCCTCGGCAAGACGGTGTTCGACATCTTCCCGCCCGACCTCGCGGAGCGCAACGCGCTGCAGGACGCCGAGATCATCCGGACCGGCATACCGATGATCGAGCGCGAGCAGGCCGTCGTCCTGCGCACCGCCGACGGCACGCCCACGGAAATCAAGTGGGCCGCGGTCACCAAGGTACCCATGAAGGATGCCGAGGGCCGGATCATCGGCACCGTCGGCATCAGCCGTGACATCACCGAGCGCAAACTCTCGGCGCAGCGGCGCGAGATGGAGCACGCCGTGACGCGGGTGCTCGCCGAAGCCCAGAGCCTCGCCGAGGCGATACCGAAGATCATCCAGACGGTGTGCGAGACGATGGGATGGCACTGCGGTGCGCGCTGGCAGATGGACAAGGAAGCCGGCGTCCTGCGCTGCCGCGAGACCTGGGGCATCGACACTCCGGAAATCCGGGAATTCGTCGCCGCGAGCAGCGAACGCACGGTCGAGCCGCTGCCCGTAGGACAGGGCCTCGTGCGGCGCACCTACGCCGCGCGCAAGCCGGTGTGGATTACCGACATCCTGACCGACCACGGCTTCAATCGCCGGACGCTCGCCGAGAAAGCCCATCTCCACGGCGCATTCGGTTTCCCGCTCATCGGCGGCAACGAGGTGCTCGGCGTGATGGAGTTCTTCCATCGCGATGCGCGCGAGCCCGACGAGATGCTGATCCAGATCGCCGAGTCGATCGGCAGCCAGATCGGGCAGTACATGGTGCGCATGCAGGCGGAGGAAGCGGTGAAGTTCGTTGCCACCCACGATGCGCTCACCGGACTGCCGAACCGCGTCATGTTCAACCAGCGTCTCACTCACGCCCTCGTGCAGGCGGAGCGTTACGGATGGCGGCTCGGCGTGTTCTTCATCGATCTCGACCGCTTCAAGATCATCAACGACACCCTGGGGCACGACGCCGGCGACCAGCTCCTGCGCGAAGTGGCGAGGCGCGTCACCGAAACGCTCCGTGCCGCCGATACCGTCGCCCGTCTCGGCGGCGACGAATTCGTCGTTCTGGTGGAGCAGGTGAGCGATCCCCGCGATCTCGCGGGTGTCGCGCAGAAGCTCATCACCGTACTGGGCAGCGGATTCCCGCTTTCAGGCGCGGAATACCACGTAACGGCAAGCATCGGCGTGGCCACCTATCCCGACGACGGCGGCGACGTGCAGACGCTCCTCAAGAACGCGGACATCGCGATGTACCGCGCGAAGGAGCAGGGTCGCAACGCTTTCCAGTTCTACTCGGCCCAGATGAACGTGCATTCGCTCGAGCGTCTCGCGCTCGAGTCCGGCCTGCGCCGCGCGCTGGATCGCCGCGAGCTCGTACTCCACTACCAGCCGCAGGTCGACATCCGCCGGGGTCACATTACCGGCATGGAAGCGCTCGTGCGCTGGCAGCATCCCGAGCTGGGGCTGATCTCGCCCGACCGTTTCATCGGAATCGCCGAGGAGACCGGGCTGGTCGTTCCCATCGGCGAATGGGTGCTGCGCACCGCGTGCGAGGCGCAGCGCGCCTGGGAACGGTTGGGCATTCCCGGCATCCGGGTCGCCGTCAACCTCTCGGCGCGCCAGTTCGTGCACGGCGACCTCCTGCGCGACGTGATGCGCGCGCTCGAGCAGACCGGCTGCCATCCGAGCGCACTCGAGCTCGAGATCACGGAAAGCATGGTGATGCACAATCCCGAGCGCGCGGTGGAGCTCATCCACCAGCTGAAGGACATGGGCGTGCGCGTCGCGATCGACGATTTCGGCACCGGCTACTCCTCGCTCGCCAACCTCAAGCGCTTTCCCATCGACAGCGTCAAGATCGATCGCTCCTTCATTCTCGACATCCCGGGAGACAAGGGAGACGTGGCGATCACGCAGGCGGTCATTGCCATGGCGCACAGCCTTGGGCTCAAGGTCATCGCGGAAGGCGTGGAGACCCGTCAGCAGTTCAACTTCCTGAGGAAGCAGCGCTGCGACGAGATGCAGGGATACTATTTCAGCGCCGCGCTGCCCCTCGAGCAGGCGACCAGCCTGCTCGAGCAGCGCCACGTCAGCAACGCCTAGCGCCCCGCCGCGGCGTCACGCCGCGACGCTCGCCGCCTCCGCCTTCTCGAAGACGAACCCGCCTTTGCGCACGTCCACCCGGATCGTGTCCTTCGGCCCGAAGCGGCCTTCGAGGATCGCCTTCGCGAGCGGATTCTCGATGCGCGCCTGGATCGCGCGCTTCAATGGCCGCGCGCCGTAGATCGGATCGAAGCCGGTCGACGCGATCTCGCGCAGCGCCGCATCGCTCACCTCGAGCTTCATCTCGAGTGCGCCGAGCCGTTTCTCGAGCATTCCGAGCTGGATGCGCGCGATCGACTTGATGTGCTTCTCGTCGAGCGCGTGGAACACCACGATCTCGTCGATGCGGTTGACGAACTCGGGCCGGAAGTGCGCTTTCACCTCGCCCAGCACCGCGAGCTTGATGACCTGATAGTCGTCGCCCGCCATCTGCTGGATCTGATGCGAGCCCAGGTTGGAGGTCATCACGATCACCGTGTTCTTGAAATCCACGGTGCGGCCCTGCCCGTCGGTCATGCGGCCGTCGTCGAGGACCTGCAGGAGCACGTTGAAGACGTCCTGATGCGCCTTCTCGATCTCGTCGAGCAGGATCACGGAGTAGGGCTTGCGCCGCACCGCCTCGGTGAGGTAGCCGCCCTCCTCGTAGCCGACATAACCCGGCGGCGCGCCGATCAGCCGCGCAACCGAATGCTTCTCCATGAATTCGGACATGTCGATGCGGATCAGGTGCTCCTCGGAATCGAACAGGAATTCCGCGAGCGCCTTGCAGAGCTCGGTCTTGCCGACGCCGGTGGGCCCGAGGAAAAGAAATGAGCCGTACGGCCGTTTCGGATCGGCGAGGCCCGCGCGCGAGCGCCGGATCGCATCGGAAACGAGCTTCACCGCCTCGTCCTGTCCCACGACGCGCTGGTGCAGTCGCTCTTCCATCAGCAGGAGCTTCTCGCGCTCGCCCTGCATCATGCGCGAGACCGGAATGCCGGTCGCGCGCGACACCACCTCGGCGATCTCCTCCGCGCCGACCTGGGTGCGCAGCAGCCGCGGCTTCTGCGGCTCCTTGCCGGCCTTGTCGGCTTGCTTCAACTGCGCTTCGAGCTGCGGAATCCTGCCGTACTGGATCTCGGACACTTTCTGCCAGTCGCCCTTGCGCTTGGCGCCCTCCATCTCGACCTTCAGCCGATCGATCTCTTCCTTCACGTGCTGCGTGCCTTGGACCTGCGCCTTCTCCGCCTTCCAGATTTCCTCGAGATCGGCGTACTCGCGCTCGAGCTCCGCGATCTCGCGCTCGAGGAGCTGGAGGCGTTTCTGCGACGCCTCGTCCTTCTCCTTCTTCATCGCCTCGCGCTCGATCTTGAGCTGGATGAGCCGCCGGTCGAGCCGGTCCATCTCCTCGGGCTTGGAGTCGATCTCCATCTTGATGCGGGAGGCCGCCTCGTCGATCAGATCGATCGCCTTGTCCGGAAGGAAGCGGTCGGTGATGTAGCGGTGCGAAAGCTCGGCGGCCGCGACGATCGCCGGGTCGGTGATCTCGACCCCGTGGTGGACTTCGTACTTCTCCTGCAGCCCGCGCAGGATCGCGATGGTGTCCTCCACCGTCGGCTCGTCCACCATCACCTTCTGGAAACGCCGCTCGAGCGCCGCGTCCTTCTCGACGTACTTGCGGTATTCGTCGAGCGTGGTCGCGCCGACGCAGTGCAGCTCGCCGCGCGCAAGCGCGGGCTTCAGCATATTGCCCGCGTCGATCGCCCCTTCCGCCTTTCCGGCGCCCACCATGGTGTGCAGCTCGTCGATGAAGACGATGGTCTGCCCTCCGTCCTGCGCGATCTCCTTCAGCACCGCTTTCAGGCGCTCCTCGAATTCCCCGCGGTATTTCGCGCCGGCGAGCATCGCCGCCATGTCGAGCGACAGCACGCGCTTGCCCTTGAGCGTCTCCGGCACTTCCCCATTGACGATGCGCTGCGCGAGCCCCTCCACGATCGCCGTTTTGCCCACGCCCGGCTCGCCGATCAGCACCGGGTTGTTCTTGGTCCGACGCTGGAGGATCTGGATGACGCGCCGGATTTCATCGTCGCGCCCGATGACCGGGTCGAGCTTGCCGGCCCGTGCGCGTTCGGTAAGGTCGATGGTGTACTTCCTGAGCGCCTCGCGACTGCCTTCCGCCTCCGGGTTCTGCACGGATTCTCCGCCCCGCAGGGCGTTGATCGCCTGCTCGATGTGCTCGCGGGAACCGCCGTGCTGCTTGAGAAGCCGCCCGGTCTCGCCCTTGTCCGCGGCGAGCGCCAGGAGAAACAGCTCGGAAGCGATGTACTGGTCGCCGCGCTTCTGCGCTTCGCGATCGGTCAGGTTGAGCAGGTTGGCGAGCTCGCGCGATACGTTGACCTCGCCGCCCGTGCCTTCGACCTTGGGCATGCGATCGACTGCGCTCTTGAGCGCCGTACGCAGCCCGGGCACGTTGACTCCGGCACGTCCCAGCAGCGACGCCGTGCTGCCGTCCTGCTGGTTGATGAGCGCGTAGAGCAGGTGCTGCGGCTCGATGTAGGGGTGGTCGTTGCCGACGGCCAGGCTCTGGGCATCGGCGAACGCCTGTTGAAACTTGGTCGTGAACTTGTCGAAGCGCATAACGGTTCGCTCCAGAAGGACTCAAGGCGCATATTGGGCAGCAAAGCCGGTTTTCAAGTGCCTGAAAGATCGTCTATTGCAGCGCCCCTTGGCGCCGGCCTCATTGCGGCGTGCGCACCTGCGGCTCGCGGGCATCGGAAAGCGGTTTGAGCGGGTAAGGCATCAACAAATTCGCGTCGGGCATCGAATATATTTATGCATCCATCTCAATCCTGTGCTTGACTTGCGCAAGCCGGCGCCTAACACTAGGCGCCAGCGTAGCGGAACAAAAATCAACACCGGCCGGCGTGCAACGCGCCGTACCGTCAAACGCACCGAAGGGAGGGAGCATGGTCTACACGCAGAAGACGCCGTGGACGCTCGTGATCGGCGTCATCATGATCGCGTACGCCTATGCCGTGCAAAGCGGCGCGATGGAACCCGTCATTCAGTACCTCAACACCGGGCGCTACACCGGCGAGATGCAGGTCCTCGGCTATTCGTTCGGTGCCGCGGCGGTGATCGTCGGCCTGTGGCAGCTCTTTGCCAAGCCCACCGAAGGCCATCTCGACTATTACCTTTCGACCGTGGCCGGCGTGGCTTTCATCATGTTCATCGCCTTCATCGTGAAGTGGGGGCTCGACCCGCAGATGGCGAAGTGGGGCCGCGAAGCGCGATCCGCGCTGGGATTCGATTTCGCGAGCGTGCTCAACCTGAATTACGTCGTCATGGGGATCGTCGCCGGCATCGTGGTCGTGAACGTGTTCAGGGTGCCGAGCTGGGCGGAAAACGGCGTGCGGCTGTCGCGGCTCGGACTCAAGACGGGCGTCATCCTGCTCGGCACCCTCTACAGCTTTGCCGAGCTCGCACAGCTCGGAAAACTCTCGGTTCTGATGATCGCCGTCTTCGTGCTCGGGTCGGTGTGGCTCGTGCTGCTGATCGGCGTGCGCCGCAACCTGCCGAACTCCATGACCGGCGTCATGTCCTCCGGCATCGGGGTCTGCGGCGTATCCGCATCCGTCGCGGCCGCGCCGGTCGTGCAGGCGAAGTCCCTCGAGATCGCCTACACCATCGGCACCGTGCTGCTCTTCGGCGTGGTCTGCATGTTCATCTTCCCGATCATCGGCAAGGCGCTCGGGATGGGCTACGTGCAGTTCGGCGCGTGGGCAGGCACCGGGATCCTCAATTCCGCGCAGGTGGCCGGCGCGGCGCTCGCCTTCCAGCCGACCGGCATCGAGACGCTAAAGGTCGCTGAGATCTTCAACATCACGCGCGTGCTGTTCCTGCCGATCATCGTCGTGTGGCTCGCAATCTGGTACGTGCGCCGGGAGGAAGCGGCCGCGCGCCACGTGGAGCAGGTCAACGTCGCCGAAGTGATCGTGAGCAAGTTTCCGATCTTCGTGCTCGGCTTCATACTGATGTTCCTGCTCTCCTCCACCGGTATTTTCGCGCCGGCCCGCCACTACCAGGGCGCCTACTTCGACAACAGCGACAAGGTCATGGTGCGCAAGGACCGCTCCGGGAAGGAGGTGAACAATTACCTCAGGGAGCCGGAAATCGCGGCGCTCAGGAAAGACCTCGAGAAGGTGAAGCGCGAGGATCAGCGCGCCGCGCTGCAGCGCCTGATCGAAGGCCGCAAGATCATGTCGGAGGAGGACGACGCGATCGTGCGCGGCATCATCAACGCAAAAGTCGTCTCGAAGGAGTCGACGGCGGCGCTCAACCGCGCGCACCGCGCCGTGCGGCACACCGCCCCGAAGATCGCCAAGTTCCGCGACTTGATCGCGTGGTTCTTCACCTTCGGGCTGGTGGGCCTCGGGATGCAGATCACCATGGCGTCGATCCGCCAGGCGGGCGGCCAGCCGCTCGTGATCGGCTCGATCGTCGGAGTGATCAAGGCGGTGGGCTCGCTGATCGTCGTGCTGCTCTTCGTGTCCGAAACGATCTAGGGAGGGAGCCTCATGGAAGAGAAATTCGATCGCGGCTCGGCGCTCACGATATTCAGGAACGATCGCGTCGAGGACTTCGTCGCCCTCGGCCTCGCGCTCGTGATCGCGCTGCTCGTCTATCTGTTCGTCTGAAGGCACCGGAAGCCTCGCGCAGCGCCGCGCATGAACGTGCGCCGCATCCTGCTCGCGAGCCATGGCACCGCAGGTGCGCGCGCCGCGGACCGGACGGTGCTTGCGCTCTGCCGCGAGCCCGGTATCGAAGTGATACACCTCACCGTCGTGCCGGACCTCTGGCGCGGCGCAATGGGCGACGACTGGCTCAATAACGCCTCGACGCGCGAGCAGTATTGCCGGCACATCGAGTCCGAGCTCGGGTCGGAAATCGAACGGCATCGCTGCGAGCTCGAGCCTGAAATCGCCGCACGCGGCGCACGCTATCGGGCGCAGGTCATGCTGGGCGGGCCCACGGAGTGCCTGATCGATCTCGCCGCGGAGACAACGCCCGATCTGGTGGTCCTGGGTTCGCGCCGGCCGCGCGGCACGTCCGGCCTGCGCTCCAGCGTGCGGGTCGAACGTCTCCTCGCGCGTGTCGCCTCACCGCTCCTGATCGTTCCGCATCCGGCGCCATGAGGGAGGCCGCGCCGGACGACGCGGCATGGGTTGCAGTCGAAACGCCACTCGGGCCGGCCGAGCTCGCGGTGTTCTGCCGCGATGTCGAGCGTCTCTACCGCATCAATCCGTATCTCGAATTCCGCGCGTGGCACGCCGAGCCCGACGGCGCAACGGCGACATTTCGCAATCTGAGCAATGGTCGCGACTGCGCGCTCAGGCTTACGATCGAGGATGCGTCGGCGTCGGGATTCACCGTGCGCTACGACCGCGGCATCAAGCGCGCGACGCGGTTCGCGATCGACCCCCTGCCCGAGGGCCGCTCTCGGCTGACGATCACGGACGATTACACCGGCGCCGGCACCGATGCGGATCTCGGCGAGGTCGACCGCAGTCTTCGTGCGTGGGGCGTCGCTCTGAAGGCGTATCTGCAGCGCGAAGCCCGCTGGGGCCGCTATCCGCTGTGGCGCTGGTACATGCGTCGCGTGTGGGTGCCGATGAAGCCCGCTGCGCGCCGCATCACGTTCATCATTCTCGTGATCGCGCTCGCGGAGGTCGCCCTGTTCGCGCTGGTGATGGCGATCTACTGGGCCGAACACCTGCGCTGAGGCGCTGCCGCGTGGTTCAGGCCGCGGCGGTGGCGGAGCGACTCGGCACTCGGGAGCCGACGGCCGGATAAGGATAGAGCATGTTGAGCGCGATGCTCTGGCCCGCCGACTGCACGATGCGCACGTGCTCGCGCCTGAGTTCCCGTGCGTGGCGGCAGCCGCACGAGTGCGCGAGCATGTCGATCTCCCGGTTCATGTTGCGGCAGTAGTTGGCCACGCGCTGATACTTCTCCTCCACCACGAGGCCGCGCTGCAGGCGGCGGTTGTGCGTGGTGACGCCGGTCGGGCAGGTATTCGTGTGGCAGCGCAGCGCCTGGATGCAGCCCAGCGCGAACATGAAGCCGCGCGCCGTGTTCACGAAGTCCGCGCCGACGCACAGCGCCCACGCGGCGCGCGCCGAGGTCACGAGTCGTCCGGCGGCGATGACCCGGATGCGCGCCTTGAGATCCGCCTGCATCAGGGAATCGACCACGCGCGGCAACGCTTCGGCGATCGGCAGCGCCATGTGATCCATCAGCGTCTGCGGAGCCGCGCCGCTGCCGCCCTCGGCGCCGTCGACGGCGAGAAAATCGGGCGCGTATTCCCGCCCGCGTCTGAGGACCGCCTCGCACAGCTCGTTGATGAACGACCAGCCGCCGATGGCGGTCTTGACGCCGACCGGCCGTCCGGTGAGATCGCGGATGTACGCCACCTGATCGAGAAGCTGCTCGACGTTCGCGATATCGCGGTGACGGTTCGGGCTGATCGAATCCACGCCCACCGGTATGCCGCGGATGCGCGCGATCTCTTCGGTCACCTTGCTTCCCGGCAGCACGCCGCCTTTTCCCGGCTTCGCCCCCTGCGAGAGCTTGATTTCGAACGCCTTCACCACCTCCCCGAGCTCCTTCGCGCGCCGTGGCGAAAAACTGCCGTCGAGATTGCGGATGCCGTACTTGGCAGTGCCGATCTGCATGATGACATCGCAGCCGCCTTCGAGATGATGCGGCGAAAGCCCGCCTTCGCCGGTGTCCAGCCAGCATCCCGCTTCGGCCGCGCCGCGCGAGAGCGCGCGCACCGCGGGCGCCGAAATCGCGCCGAAGCTCATGCCGCTCACGTTTACCACCGAGCGCGCCTCGAACGGCAGGCTGCAGTAGCCGTCCCCGATCACGACGGACGGCGTGGGCAGCCGATCCTCCTCGAGCACGGGAAAGGGATGGTTCACGAAGAGGATCGACCCCGGCTCGCGCAGATCGTTGGTCGACCCGAAGCCGATGATGCCGCCCTCGTTCTTCGCCTCCTTGTACACCCAGCTTCGCGTGGCGCGATTGAACGGCATCTCGTCGCGATCGCCGGCGAAGAAATACTGCCGGAAGTACTCGCCGAGATTTTCGAAGAAGAAGCGCAGTCGGCCGATGACCGGATAGTTGCGCAGCACGGTATGCTTCTTCTGCGTGACGTCGTGGACGATTGCCACGATGAGCCAGCCGATCAGCACGAGGCCGAGTACGGTGCCGAGCCCGTACGACACTACGGCGACCATGCCGTCCATGCGCGCCTCCCCCGCTTTGGCGTTAGAATGCTGTGCCCAAAATATAGAGGAATTCCGTGGACCTGGCAGCAGAAATCGAGCGCAACGTGAGCGCCGCGCTCGCCGAGGACATCGGCGCGGGCGACCTGACCGCGCTCCTTACTGCGCCCTCCGACAGCGCCCGCGCGACCGTCATCTGCCGGCGCGCGACAGTGCTGTGCGGACACGCCTGGTTCGAAGCTTGCTATCGCACGCTCGACCCGCGTGTGGCAGTGAAGTGGCGGGCGGAGGAAGGCACCGCTGCTGCTGCCGGCGCGGTGGTCTGCACGGTGCACGGGCCGACCCGGGCGCTGCTCACCGGCGAGCGCACGGCGCTCAATTTCCTGCAACTGCTCTCCGGCGTCGCGACGCTGACACGCCGCTATGTCGAAGCGGTCGCCGGCACGCGCGCGGCGATCGTCGATACGCGCAAGACCGTGCCCGGCCTGCGGCTCGCGCAGAAGTACGCGGTGAAGGTCGGCGGCGGCCTCAATCACCGACTCGGGCTCTACGACGGAATCCTCATCAAGGAGAATCACATCGCCGCGGCCGGTGGCGTGACCGCTGCGCTCGATGCGGCGCGCAGGATTGCCCCGCCCGGCATCTGGATCCAGATCGAGGTCGAGGATCTCGATCAGCTCCGCGAGGCGCTCGGCGCCGGTGCGCGGATGATCCTCCTCGACAACATGCCGGTGGAGATGCTGCGCGCAGCCGTGGCGCTGACGGCGGGCCGCGCCGTGCTCGAAGCTTCGGGGGGCATTACCCTGGAAAACGTGCGCAGCGTCGCCGAAACCGGGGTCGATCGGATCTCGATCGGCAGCCTTACGAAGGACGTGGTGGCCGCCGACCTCTCGATGCGCTTCGAGACCTGATCCCTAGCGCGGCAGGTGCGCGCGGATCACCTGCTCGATCGCGGCGAGACCCGCTTCCACGCTGAGCGGCTTCGCGCTCTGCGCAATCGCGGTGTCCGGGTCCTTCAAGCCGTGCCCGGTCAGCGTGCACACGATCGAGCTGCCGTCCCGGATGCGCCCTGCCTCCAGATCCTTGAGCAATCCCGCCACGGCCGTTGCCGAAGCCGGCTCGCAGAACACCCCTTCCGTTTCGGCAAGCAGTTTCTGTGCGTGCAGGATCTCCTCGTCCGTGCACGCGCGAAACCATCCCCCCGATTCCCGCTGCGCCGCCAGCGCCTGCTGCCACGAGACCGGGTTACCGATGCGGATGGCGGTCGCGATGGTGTCGGGATTTTCGACCGGCCGTCCCTGCACGATCGGCGCGGCGCCCGCGGCCTGGTAGCCCAGCATCACCGGCCGGCGCGTCGCAAGCTTCGGGCCGTGATGCGGGCACCGGCCCTCGCACAACGCGCAGGCGCGCGTCGCCTCGCACACCGCCTCGGAATAGCCGATCCAGTGTGCGCTGATGTTCCCCGCGTTGCCGACCGGAAGCGCGTGATAGTCGGGCGCATCGCCCAGCGCTTCGATCACCTCGAACGCGACCGTCTTCTGACCCTGCAGCCGATAGGGGTTGATGGAATTGACGATGTTGACCGGCAGCGTGCGCGCGATCTCCTGCACGAGCCGCATGCCGTCGTCGAAATTGCCGCGGATCTGGATCACGACCGACCCGTGCATCATGGCCTGCGAGAGCTTGCCGAGCGCGATCTTGCCTTCCGGTATCAGCACGAAGCACGCGATGCCGGCGCGGGCCGCATACGCCGCTGCCGCGGCCGACGTATTGCCGGTGGATGCGCAGATGATGGCGCGCGCGCCGGCCTCCACGGCCTTGCTCACCGCCATCGTCATGCCGCGATCCTTGAACGAGCCCGTCGGATTGAGCCCTTCGAACTTCGCGTAGATGCGTACCTCACGGCGCGCGCGCTGCGGCAAGTTCTTCAGCTCGATGAGCGGCGTCGCGCCCTCGTTGAGCGAGATGACCGGCGTATCGGCGGATACCGGAAGCCGGACGCGGTACTTTTCGATCAGCCCGCGGTAATGCGCCGCTGCCCCGGTATTGCTAGCGCGGGCCATTGAGCTGCTCGAGGCGGATGCGGGTGACTTTTCCTCTCACCACCGGCAGCGCTTCGATGCGGGCGATGGCAGCATCCACGCGCTTCTCCACCGTCTGATGCGTGAGCATGATGATGTCCACTTCATCCTCGCCGGCATGCGGTTCCTTCTGTACCATGGCGTCGATCGAGATGTCGAGATCGGCCAGAATGCGCGTGATGTCGGCGAGCACGCCGGCTCTGTCCAGCACGCGCAGCCGCAGGTAGTACGCGGTCTCGACCTCACCGATCGGCAGGATCGGCACGTCGGAAAGCTGATCGGGCTGGAACGCGAGGTGCGGCACGCGGTGCTCCGGGTCCGACGTGAGCATACGCGCCACGTCGACGAGATCGGCGATCACGGCGGAGGCCGTCGGCTCGGCGCCGGCGCCGGCACCGTAGTACATGGTCTGCCCCACCACGTCGCCCTGCACCAGGATCGCGTTCATCACCCCGTCCACGTTGGCGATCAGGCGGCGCTCCGGTATCAGCGTCGGATGCACTCTCAGCTCGATGCCGGCCGGCTTGCGCTTCGCGATGCCGAGCAGCTTGATGCGATACCCCAGTTCCTCGGCATACTGGATGTCCTCGCCGGTCAATTTCGAAATGCCTTCGATGTACACCGCCGGGAACTGGGTCGGGATGCCGAAGCCGATCGCCGCCATGATGGTGAGCTTGTGCGCCGCGTCCACGCCTTCGATATCGAACGTCGGGTCGGCCTCGGCGTAGCCCAGGCGCTGCGCTTCCCTGAGCGCCGCGTCGAAGCCCGCGCCCTTGTCCCGCATCTCCGACAGGATGAAATTGCTGGTGCCGTTGATGATGCCCGCGATCCACTGGATGCGGTTCGCGGTGAGCCCCTCGCGCAGGGACTTGATGATCGGGATTCCGCCGCCGACCGCCCCCTCGAACGCCACCATGACATCGCGCTTCTGCGCCGCCGCGAAAATCTCGTTGCCGTGCTGTGCCAGCAGCGCCTTGTTCGCCGTCACGACGTGCTTGCCGTTCGCGATCGCCTTGAGCATGAGATCCTTCGCGACGGTCGTGCCGCCGATCAGCTCGACGACGATGTCGATGTCCGGATGGTTTACGACTTCATTCGCATCGGCCGTCACCGTCGCCTGCTCGCCCACGAGCGACCTTGCGCGGGCGAGATCCCTGTCCGCCACCATTTTCATGGTGATGTCGCAGCCCGCGCGGCGCGCGATCTCCTCGCGGTTGCGGCGCAGCACGCGGAAGGTGCCGCCGCCCACGGTTCCTATGCCGAGCAGACCGACATTGATCGGCTTCATATCAGACCATCCCTTCTGAACATGTCGCGTATGCCGCGCAGCGCCTGCCGCGTGCGCGCCTCGTTCTCGATGAGGGCGAAGCGGACGTGATCGTCGCCGTAATGGCCGAACCCGATCCCCGGCGCGACCGCGATCTTCGCCTCGGCCAGGAGCTTCTTGGAGAAGTCCAGCGAGCCCAGGGCGCGGTACGGCTTCGGGATCGGTGCCCAGAGGTACATCGTCGCCTTCGGTTTCGGCACTTCCCAGCCGAGACCGTTCAGGCCGTTGCACAGGACGTCGCGCCGCCCCTCGTACACCATGCGAACCGCTTCGACGCAGTCCTGGGGCCCTTCCAGTGCGATGATGGACGCAACCTGGATCGGCGTGAAAGTGCCGTAGTCGTGGTAGCTCTTCATCCGCGCGAGCGCGGTGACGAGATCGCGATTGCCCACCATGAATCCCACGCGCCACCCCGCCATGTTGTAGCTCTTCGACATGGTGAAGAACTCCACGGCGATGTCGCGCGCGCCGGGCACCTCCAGAATCGAGGGCGCGCGATAGCCGTCGAACACGATGTCGGCATAGGCGAGATCGTGAACGATGTAGATATCGTGCTCCCGGGCCACCGCGACCAAGCGCTCGAAGAACGGCAGCTCCACGCACTGTGTCGTGGGATTGCTCGGGAAATTGACGATCAACATCTTCGGTTTCGGATAGGAGTCCTGGATCGCCTCCTCGAGCGACTGGAAGAAATCGATGCCGGCGTGCATCGGCACATGGCGGATGTCCGCACCCGCGATCACCGGGCCGTAGATGTGGATGGGATAGCTCGGATTCGGCACGAGGACGATATCGCCCGCATCGAGCGTCGCGAGCGCAAGATGCGCGATGCCTTCCTTGGAGCCGATGGTGACGATCGCCTCCGTATCGGGATCGAGCTCCACGGCGTAGCGCGTCCGGTACCAGTTGCAGATCGCGCGCCGCAACCGGTAGATGCCCTTCGAGACGGAATAGCGGTGCGTGTCGGGACGCTGCACCGCCTCGATCAGCTTCTCCACGATGTGGCGCGGCGTCGGCTGGTCGGGGTTGCCCATGCTGAAGTCGATGATGTCCTCGCCGCGCCGCCGCGCCGCGAGCTTGAGCTCGCCGGTGACGTTGAATACGTACGGCGGGAGCCGTCTGATGCGCGAGAACTCTTCCATGTGACGGGCAAGGCCCCGAGTGAAAAAGCGTATAATTCTATAGAAGGCAACAAGCTATCGCAATTTCAGCGGGTTACGTCTCTTCCGTGAAACTCCATCTCGCGCAGGCGGCGGGTCGCAACGTCTTTACCGGCTACGGGGCAGGCTACGTCGCGATCAACGGCGAGCGGCATGAACGACACCTGCTCGTCACGGCCGAGCGCATCGCGCGCTGGAACATCGGCGGATTCGAGGCGCTCGCGGTGGCGCAGGCCGCAGAATTCATGGCGCTCGCGCCGGAGATCGTGCTCCTCGGCACCGGAGCGCGACTGCGTTTTCCGCCTCCCGAGCTCGCGCGCGCGCTGTCCGAAGCCGGTATCGGCCTGGAAGCGATGGACAGCACCGCCGCGTGCCGGACTTACAACATACTGGCTGCCGAAGGCCGGCGCGTGCTCGCGGCGATCCTCATTCCGTGAGTCCCTCCTGCAGGCGCACGCCCTGCTGCGAGCGCTGCGGCTGCGGAATCTCCCGGCGCGCGGGGCGCGACAGGCGCCGTGCGCTCGCGATGAAAGCGGTGCACTCCTCGCTGCCGAGCGGCATCGAGAAGTAGTAGCCCTGGATCTGATCGCAGCCGTTCGCGTCGAGGAAGGCGAGTTGCTCCTCGGTTTCGACCCCTTCGGCGACCACGGCGAGCCCCAGGCTGTGGGCCATGGTGATGATGGCGCGGGTGATCGCCGCGTCGTCCGCGTCGGTCGTGATGTCGCGAACGAACGATCCGTCGATCTTCAGCGCGTCGAGCGGGAATCCCTTGAGCCGGCTCAGGCTCGAATAACCGGTGCCGAAGTCGTCGATCGCAACCCGCACGCCGAGCGAATTGAGATAGGCGAGCGTGCTCGCAGCCTCCTCTTCGTTGACGACGAGTGAGCCCTCGGTGATCTCCAGCTCCAGCAATTCGTGCGGAATGCCCTCCTCCTCCAGGATGCGCGATATGGTCGAGCCGAGGTCCTTGACCTGGAACTGCCGCGCCGACAGGTTCACCGCGACCGGTATCCGCGGCAGCCCCGCTTCCTGCCATGCCTTGATCTGGGCACACGCGGTCCGGATCACCCACTCTCCGGTCGCGATGATCAGTCCGGTCTCCTCCAGCATCGGCATGAATTCCACCGGCGAGACCAGGCCGAGATCCGGATGGCGCCAGCGCAACAGCGCCTCCACGCCGATCACCTCCCCGGTCGCGAGACTCGCCTTGGGCTGGAAGTGCAGCAGGAACTCCTCGCGCTCGAGCGCACGCCGCAGGCTGCTTTCGAGACTGAGCTTCTCCAGCGCGCGCGCATTCATCTCGGGAGTGTAGAAGCGGAAACTGTTCCGCCCGAGCTCCTTGGCGCGATACATCGCCGTATCGGCGTTCTGGATGAGCGTGTCCTGGTCGAGGCTGTCGGTCGGGAAAAGCGTGATGCCGATGCTCGCGCTCACGAATACTTCCTTGCCGTAGAGATTGAAAGGCCGGGCGATCGTCGTCATGATCTTCTGCGCGACCAGGCTCGCGTCGTCCGGCCCGGTGAGATTCGAGAGGACGATGGCGAACTCGTCCCCGCTCAGGCGCCCGACCGTGTCGCCCGAGCGCACGCACCCCGCGAGCCGCTCCGAGACCTGCCGCAGCAGCAGATCGCCGGCACCGTGCCCGAGAGTATCGTTCACGTTCTTGAAGCGGTCGAGATCGAGGAACATGACCGCCGTCACCCATTCGTTGCGCTTCGCCTGGGAGAGCGCCTGCTTCAGGCGGTCGTAGAACAGCACGCGGTTCGGCAGGTTCGTGAGATTGTCGTAGTGCGCGAGATAGAGCAGCCGCTCCTCCGACTCGCGCATGTCGGTGATGTCCTCCGCGATGCCCGCGATGCGATAGATCCTGCCCTCGGCGTCGTGGATCGGGAATGCCCGGTCGCGCACCCAGCGCAGCGAGCCGTCCGGTCGCACCACCCGGAAAACCTCGTCGTAATTGCCCGCCGGTGCAGCCGCGCGCGCGGCGCGCACGCGTTCGCGATCTTCCGGGTGCACGGACTCGAGCCAGCTACGGGCGTCCGCACGCAACCTCGCGATCGCCTGGCCGCTCACCCGCTCGTAGGCCGGGCTCACGTAGAGCATGCGCCGCTGCTGCGCGTCGCAGATCCAGAAAATCTGCGGAATATTGTTCGCGAGCTGGTGGAACTGCTCCTCGCTCTCGCGCAGCGCCTCTTCGACACGCTTGCGGTCGGTGATGTCCTGGATGATCGAAATGACGTGAATCGGTCTGCCGTCCACGCCACGCACCGCCGTGAGCGAAATGTTGGTCCAGATGACGGTGCCGTCCTTGCGCAGATAGCGCTTTTCGCGCGAGTAGTCGGTGATCTCGCCGCGCAGGAGCTTTTCGTTGTACTCGCTCGATATGCCGCGTTCCTCCGGCGGCGTCACCTCGATCGATGTGAGGCCGAGAAGCTCCTCCTTGGTGTAGCCCAGTATGTCGCAGAGCTTCTGGTTCACCCGCAGCCAGCGCGGGTTCGCGGGATCGATGCCGCGCAGCGCCATGCCGACGGCGGCCTGCTCGAAAGTCGCGCGGAACCGCTCCTCGCTCTCGCGCAGCGCCTCCTCGGCGCGCAGGCGCTCGGAGATGTCCTCCGCGACGGTGATGAAGTGATGAGGCTCGCCGTTTTCGTCGCGCACCAGCGTCGTCGAATGGGCTACCCAGATCAGGCTTCCGTCCTTGCGCCGCACCTGCCGCTCGTGATGCGCATGCCGCCACTCGCCCGAGATCATGCGCGCCCGATTGGCGAGCACATCGTCGATCTCCTCCGCTCGATTTACGCTGCGGATGGACATGCCGAGCAGCTCGTCCCGCCCGTAGCCGAGCATCGCGCAGTACTTCTCGTTCACTTCGATATAGCGCGAATCGAGCGAAGTCGCGAAGATGCCCACGCCCACCTGGCTGAACGTCGCGCTCAGCAGTTGCTGGTTTGCCCGCAGCGCCTCCTCGGCTTTCTTGCGCTCGGTGATGTCCTCCACCACGCTGATGACGTACAGCGGCCGGCCCTGCTCGTCGCTAGCCAACGACATGGTGCGCCGCGTCCAGATCGTCGTGCCATCGGCGCGCACGAACCGCTTCTCGCCCGCCATCGACCTCATCTCGCCACCGGCGAGCCGCATGCGGTACTGCGCGCCGCGGCCGTAGTCGTCGGGATGGGTGATGTCCCGCACCGACATGCCCAGCAGCTCGTCGCGCCGGTAGCCCAGCATGTCGCAGAACTTCTGGTTCGCTTCGACCAGCACGCCGTTCAGATCGACGCGCGTAATGCCGACCGCCGCCTGGTTGAAGATGTCCCGGAACCGCCGTTCGCTTTCCCGGAGCGCCGACTCGGCCTCGCGCCGCGCAACGACTGCGCGCAGGCTCGCGATGCCGAAGGCGATATCGTCCGTGAGCTCGCTCAGCAGCGCGAGTTCCTCCGCATCGAACGCATCGGGCTCGCTGGCGTAGATCGCGAGGGCGCCGAGTATCGCGCCCTGATGCCTGAGCGGCAGCGCGATGGATGACTGAAAGCCGTGCTGCACGGCGCGGCTGCGACGGCGCGCGTGCGCGGGATCGCCCAGGATGTCGCGCGCGATGTAGGGTTCGCCGCTGCGGATCGCGTCGTTCATGAACCCGCGATATCGCCCATCCGCGCTCCATCCCATCGGACTCGACATCGGAACGTCGTCACCGAAGCCGGCATGCGCGGCGGGATAGACCGGCCGCTTGGGGTCGCCGGTGACGAGCCCCACCCACGCCATCCTGTAGCCGCCCGATTCCACGACGATGTTGCACATCGCCGCCAGCATCGCGGTCTCGTCCGTCGCGTGAACCAGCACGCGGTCGCATTCGGCCATCACGCGCCGGGCGCGGGTGACGCGCGCGAGCCGCTGCTCGGTGCGCTTGCGCTCGCTGATATCCTCGATCACCTGGATGAGATAGCGTCCGCCCGTCGCGGTGCGATGGGCGAGCGTGACGGTGCGATTGACCCAGAGCACGCCCCCGTCCTTGCGCTGGTAGCGCTTTTCGCTGCTGAAGAAATCCCGCTGCCCGGACAGCAGCTCGAGTCGCAGCGCATCCTGCCGATCGCGATCTTCCGGGTGCGTCAACTCCCGCGTCGCGCGGCCGATGAGCTCCTCGGGACGATAGCCCAGCATCTCGCACAGTTTCCGATTGACCTCGATGATCTTTCCGTCTTCGGTGGTATGGGCGATGCCAACGGCGGCCTGGTTGAAGGTCGCCTCGAAGCGGTTCTCCGCCTCCTTGCGTCGCGAGATGTCGTCGATCACCGAAATGAAATGCGCGGGGCGGCCGTGCCGCGCCGTGACGAGCCGCACCGCGACGCTGCACCAGCGGATCGTGCCGTCCTTGCAGCGATACCGCTTTTCCCGGTTGAACTCCGCGATTTTTCCGGCGATCAGGCGCTGCTGCAGCGTCTGCCCTTCGGGCACGTCCTCGGGCAGCGTCACATCCTGCACGCGCCGCGCGAGGAGCTCTCTTGCGGAATAACCGACCAGCTCGCAGAACGCGGGGTTGACGTACAGATAGCGGCCGTCGAGCGCAAAATGCGCGATGCCGACCGGCACGTTGGCGAACGCGTCGAGATCTCCGGGAGAGACGCGTGCCGCGCGGGCGACCGGCCGGGACGGGCGCGCGAGACCCTCGGCCCGCCGGGCTGCCGTGCCGCGGCCGCGAGGCGCCGCTGCGCCCCTCGCTGCGGGTTTCGCCCGGGTTCTGGTCGCCATTATGGATCCTCCCCTTGTTCCGTTCGGTGCGGAGAGCGGCTGAGAGCGCTCTTCCCCCGCGCTCTGCGCCGTGCCGCGAACTCACGGCGCCATTATGACATTGCCCGCGGACGAAAAGCGCGCACTGGCGCACAAGCGATCACAGATCGCTCAGCACCTTCACGTGGTTCATCGCGCTGCGGCCGAGCGCGTGCAGCTCGTAGCCGCCTTCGAGCAAGGAAACGATGCGCCCCTCGGCGTAGCGCAAGGCCACCGCCTTCACCACCCCGGTGACCCAGGCGTAGTCGCTCTCCACGAGCTTGAGCATCGCCATGTCATCGTCGCGATGCGCATCGAACCCGGCGGAGACGAAGAGCATCTGTGGTCGGAACGCCTCGAGCGCCGGAAGCCACTGCTCCTCCACCGCAGCGCGGAATTCCCGTCCCGAGCTGTAGGCGGCGAGCGGAACGTTCACCATACGTTCGGAGCGCCCTTCCGTCCCGCTATAGGGGTAGAACGGATGCTGGAAAGTCGAGACCATGAGCACACGCGGATCCTCGCGGAAGATCTCCTCGGTGCCATTGCCATGGTGCACGTCGAAATCCACGATTGCGACGCGCTCGAGGCCGTGCAGCGCGAGCGCGCGGGTGGCCGCCACCGCGACGTTGTTGAAAAAACAGAACCCCATCGCACGAGCGGGGCTGGCGTGGTGTCCCGGCGGCCGCACGTTGCAGAAAGCATTCGTCACCTCCCCGCGGATCACCATGTCGGTGGCCGCGACCGCCGCGCCGGCCGCGCGGCGCGCCGCCCTCAGCGTATGCGCGCTCATCGCCGTATCGGGATCGAGGTGCACGAGCCCGGCGCGCGGCGCGAGGCTTTCGAGCGCATCCAGATAGCCCCGCTCATGGACGCGCTCGAGATCCTCGCGTTCGGCGAGCGGCGCCTCGACGTAGCGCAGATGGCCGATCAGCCCGGAGGCGATCAACTGGTCCTCGATCGCCTTCAGCCGCGCCGGCTGCTCCGGATGGTGCGCCCCCATGTTGTGCAGGAGGCAGTCCTGATGGCTTAAGAGTGCGGTGGTCAACAGTTCATACTCCCGAGTGCCCGCTCATCTTATAATGGCCTTCTCCAAGTGGCCATCGAAAATGCACCCACACCCGGGCGGACAGCCGAGCGCCACCGTCCCTATCCCGCGCACCTCGTGCGCAGCGCCAGGCTCGCCGACGGAGCGACGATCGTGATTCGACCCATCACTCCGGAAGATGCGAAGATCGAGCAGGAATTCGTGCGCGGCCTGTCGCCGGAGTCGCGCTACTTCCGCTTCATGGAAGTGCTGCGCGAGCTTTCTCCGCAGATGCTGTCCCACTTTACCCGGATCGACTATGACCGCCACATGGCGCTCATTGCGGTAACCCCTGGCGGCGAGCGTCAGATCGGTGTCGCCCGCTACATCGCCACTGCGGACAACCGGGACTGCGAGTTCGCGATCGTCATCGCCGACGATTGGCAGAACCGGGGCGTTGCCACGCTGCTCATGGACGCGCTCATGGACGCCGCGCGCGGCCGCGGCCTCAGGCGCATGTTCGGCGACGTCCTCGCCGCAAACCACAAGATGCTCGACCTCATGCACCGGCTGGGATTCCGCTCCGCACGCCATCCCGACGATCCGGGCCTGGTGCGGGTCGAAACGGCGCTGTAGGAGAGCGCGATGCCGGATATCGCACGCCTGGAAGCCGATCCCCCGCGCGATGCGCCCGTCACGCATGGCATCGCACGCATCACCGCCCAGGTGGGCGGCATCATTCTGGGAAAAGAGCGTGAGGTGAGGCTCGCGCTTTCCTGTCTGCTCGCCCGCGGACATCTCTTGATCGAGGACATCCCCGGTGTAGGCAAGACGATGCTCGCCCGCGCGCTCGCCGCATCGCTGGGGCTGAGCTTTCAACGCATCCAGTTCACCAGCGATCTCTTGCCGGCGGATATTCTCGGGGTGTCGATCTACGATCGCGAAACGCACGCGTTCCAGTTCCACCCCGGTCCCATCTTCGCCCACGTCGTGCTCGCGGACGAAGTGAATCGCGCGACACCCAAGGCGCAAAGCGCGCTGCTCGAGGCGATGGAAGAGCAGCAGGTGACGATAGAAGGCGAGACGCGGCGCCTGCCGCAGCCGTTTTTCGTCATCGCGACGCAGAACCCCTCGACCCAGGTCGGCACCTTTCCGCTGCCGGAGTCGCAGCTCGACCGTTTTCTCATGCGCATCGAGCTCGGCTATCCGGATGCGGCCGCAGAGCGCGAGCTCATGCGCGGTCAGGACCGGCGCGAACTGATCGACACGCTCCAGCCGTGCATCGACGTGAAGGCGCTGCTCGAGCTGCAGAAGCGTGCCCGCGCGGTGCACGTCTCGGGCGCGCTGCTCGATTACGTCCAGGCGATCGTCGCCCATACGCGCCGTTCCAGCGACTACACGAGCGGACTCTCGCCGCGCGCGGCGCTGGCACTGGTGCATACCGCCCAGGCGTGGGCGCTGATGGCAGGTCGCGGGCATGCGCTGCCGGAAGACGTCCAGGCGGTGTTGCCCGGTGTCGTCGGTCACCGGCTGACCGCGGCGAGCGATCTCACGCGCTCCAAGCGCGGTGAGTTCGCGACGCAGTTGATCGAGCGCGTACCGATCCCCTAACCTGGGAATCGCACTCCGATGCTGACCGAAAGACGTGTACTCCGCACTGCGTAACGCGCTCTACGCCTGGCTTTTCCAGCTGCGCGGCCCGCAAGCCGGCCCGGTGGTGCTGGTGCAGCGCCGGATCTTCATCCTGCCTTCCGCGCAGGGGTATCTTTTCGTCGGCGTGCTGCTCCTCATGCTGATCGGCTCGATCAATTACGCGCTGAGCCTGGGTTTCGTCCTCACGTTCCTCCTGACCGGCCTCGGCCTGAACGCGATGGTGTACACCTTTCGCAACCTCGCCCGGTTGCAGGTGTCCGCAGGGCGGGTGAGTTCGGTGTTCGCCGGCGACACCGCGCAATTCACCGTTCACATCGAGAACCCTACGCGCGTCCATCGCTATGCGATCGCGGTGACGCCGGACAAGCGCCAGGCGAGCTATGTGGACGTCCCGGCGCGAGAGTCCGCGACCGCGGTACTGCGCCTGCCCGCGCCGCGTCGCGGACGCATGCCGCTCGGGCGCCTCACGCTCTTCACGCGCTATCCGTTGGGCCTCTATTACGCGTGGTCCTACGTCGAGCTCGACGTCCACTGCCTCGTCTATCCGCGCCCGGCCACTGCCCGGCTGCCCCTGCCGCCGCTGGAAGCGCCAACCGGGAGCGGCACGCGACACGGTGCCGGGCTCGAGGACTTCAGCGGAATGCGGCCCTACCAGGCGGGCGATTCGCCGCGCCACATCGCGTGGAAGGCGGCGGCGCGCAGCGAGGAGTTGCTCACCAAGCAGTTCAGCGGACGCGCGGATGCCGAGCTGTGGCTCGACTGGGGAGCGCTTCCTGCCACGCTCGGCGTGGAGGAGCGGCTCGCACACCTCGCACGCTGGGTGCTGGATGCGCATGGAGGCGGCATGACCTACGGCCTGCGCCTGCCCGGTCGCACGCTCCCACCGGCAAGCGGCGAGGCGCATCGGGAGCTTTGTCTCACGGCCCTTGCGCTCTTCGAGATTCGCCGTGAATAGCCTCGCGGGCCCGGCCGTCGATTTCCGCAACATGCTGTGGCTCACGGCGGCGCTCGCGCTGGTCGCTGCGCCGCACGTGCAGCGTCTCCCGGTGTGGGTAATGCTGTTCGCCGCCGCGCTTGCGTTGTGGCGGCTCTACCTCGGAAGCCGCAATCTGGCACTGCCGCGCAAGGCGATCATCCTGCTCGTCGTGATCGCCGCGGCCGCCGCGGTATTCCTCAATTTCCGCACGCTGTTCGGTCGCGACGCCGGCGTCTCGCTGCTGGTCGTGATGCTCGCGCTGAAGCTCCTCGAAACCGAGTCGCGACGCGACGCGCTGCTCCTCATCCTGCTCGCCTACTTTCTGATCGTCACGAACTTCCTCTACTCGCAGACGATCCCGACTGCGCTCTACATGCTGGGCTGCCTCTGGATCGTCACCGCCGCCATGATCGCGTGCAATTACGCCTCCTCGCGACCCGACGTCCGTGAACCGCTGCGCAGCGCCGCTGTGATGCTGGCCCAGGCGGGCCCTATCATGGTCGCGCTTTTCCTGCTGTTCCCGCGCGCGACGGGGCCGCTGTGGCGTCTTCCGCACGATGCGCACGGCGGCGTGAGCGGGCTTTCGGACACCATGGCGCCCGGAAGCGTCGCTCGCCTCACGCTTTCGGACGACGTTGCCTTTCGCGTCGAATTCAAGTCGGCCCCCCCGGCGACGCGAAACATGTACTGGCGCGGTCCGGTGCTGTGGGATTTCGATGGCCGCACGTGGACCATGCCGCGCACCTTTCCCCAGGCGCGGCCGCAGCTCGAGCCGCTCGCCCCGCCGGTCGAGTACACCGTCACGGTGGAGCCGCACAACCGGCAATGGCTCTTCGCGCTCGATCTCCCGGACGCCGCCCCGCAGCACGCCATCGCGACCCGCGACTTCCAGTTGCGCGCCGTGGCGCCGGTGGTGAACCGCGTGCGCTACGACACCCGCTCCTTCCTCGAATACCGCACCGGGCTCGACGAGCGGCGCGACGCCCTCGAGCGCGCGCTGCGCCTGCCCGAAGGCGCCAACCCGCGCACGCTGCGCTTCGCGCGAGAGTTGAGAGACCGGCACCCGGGCGATGCGGCGCTGATGCGCGAAGTGCTCCTCATGTTCCGCAACGAGAACTTCTACTACACGCTCGAGCCGCCGCCGCTCGGGCTCCACAGCGTGGACGAATTCCTGTTCGATACGCGCAGCGGCTTCTGCGAGCACTACGCCTCGGCATTCGCCGTGATCATGCGCGCGGCCGGCGTCCCGGCGCGCATCGTCACCGGTTATCAGGGCGGTGAAGTGAATCCCTTCGGCAACTATCTCATCGTGCGCCAGGCCGATGCCCACGCCTGGACCGAGGTGTGGCTGCCACAGGAAGGATGGCTACGCGTCGATCCGACCGCGGCCGTGTCCCCGCTGCGAATTCAGTCCGGCATCGCGGCAGCCGTTCCACGCACCGACCCGCTGCCGCTGCTCGTGCGCGGCGATTATCCCTGGCTGCGGCAGCTGCAGCTCACCTGGGACTCGCTCGCGAACCGCTGGAACCAGTGGGTGCTGGGCTACAACCCCGAGCGGCAGCGCTGGGTTCTGTCCCGCGTAGGGATCGATGAGGCGACGTGGCGTACGCTGGGCCTGATACTGGTTGCCGTGACGGGCATCATCATGGCGATCCTGCTCCCGTTCATGCTGGCTTCCCTGAAAGCGCGCATGACCGACCCCGTGGTGCGCGCCTACGCGCGCTTCTGCGCCAAGCTCGGGCGCCGCGGCCTTCCGCGCCATCCCGCCGAAGGCCCATGCGACTACGCCGCGCGCCTCGCACGCGCGAAGCCGGAGCTGGCATCGAGCGTCCAGGTCATCACGGACCTCTACGTGACCTTGCGCTACGCCGCGCGCGCGCGCGGTGAAGCCTTGCGCGAGCTCGAGCGCCGGGTGCGCGAGTTCAGCGTCTGAGTCCGATTGTGACGCTTCAGGCGGGACGGTCCGGCAGCAGTCGGGCCGGATCCACCGGCTTGCCGAAATGACGGATTTCGAAGTGCAGCTTCACCTGCTCGGCATCGCTTGAGCCCATTTCAGCGATTTTCTGGCCGCGTGCGACGCTGTCCCCCTCCTTCACGAGCAGCACGTTGTTATGAGCGTAGACCGACAGGTAGGCGTCGTTGTGCTTGATGACGATGAACTTGCCGAGCCCGCGGATGCCGGTCCCGCTGTGGATCACCTTCCCGGGTGCGCTCGCGACCACCGGCTGGCCGAGCTTGCCGGCGATGACGATGCCTTTGGTCGTGCTGCCGTTGAAACTGCCGATCACCTTACCGCTTGCGGGCCACATCCACGCGATCCCGCTCGCATCGGCGGCCGGCTCGGGCTTGCGCGGCGCCGGCTCGGCAGGCTTGGGCGCGAGCGACGGCTCCGGCTTGACCTGCGCCGCGTCGGGCTTCACCTGCGCGAGCTGCGCATAGGCCTGGTCGGAATAAGGCACCCGGACCCCCTTGGGCTCGCTCTTCACCAGCGCGGCGCCCGGCGCGGCGGTCCCGGGCAGCGGAGCGGCGGACGGTGCCGAAGGCGGGCCTCCGAGCGGTCGCGCTTCGACCGTGGCCGGGGGCGCCTGCAGCGGGGCAGCGGTGACGGGCGAATCCGGTGGCATGAGGCGCAGTTGCTGGCCCGCCTGCACTCGCGTCGGATCGATGCTGTTCCATGCCGCGATATCGCGGTAATCGAGCCCGTACTCGAGCGCGATGCTGTAGAGCGTCTCGCCCTTTCTGACGGTATGGAACGCAGGACGCGATTCGGGGGAAGGCGTGGGCTTGGGCGCCGGTGCGCTGACGGCAGGCGCGGGCTTGGGCTGCGGGGCGCGCTCGACGACCGGCGCACGCCGCGGCGCGGCACAACCCGCCACGAGCAGCGCCGTCACGACCGCCGCGATGGCGCATCGACTCAACTCGATTTTCCGCACCGCGCTCTTCACCCCAGGCCCGGAACCAATGGCACGAACTTCACGTCGTCCATTTTCTTTTCGATGTAGCCCTGCGCTGTGCGCTCGATCACGCAAAGCTGCTGTCCGCGTTTGCTCGCCATGGGCAAAATCATTCTACCACCGATGCCGAGCTGTTCCCGCAGCGTTTCGGGCACGTGCGTTGCGGCCGCCGCCATGACGATCGCGTCGAACGGCGCAGCCTCCGGAATGCCGAGGAGCCCGTCACCATGCCGCAGGCGAGCATTGACCGCTCGGGCTTCGCGCAGGTTGCGGCGCGCGCGCGCCAGAAGCGGCGCGAGCCGCTCGATCGAATAGACCTGCTTCGCCAGGCGCGCAAGCACGGCGGTCTGGTAGCCGCAGCCCGTGCCGATCTCGAGGACCTTGCCGAGCGGCGCACCTCCGCGCGCAAGCTCCGTCATGCGCGCGACGATGTAGGGACTGGAAATGGTCTGCCCGAAGCCGAGCGGCAGCGAGCAGTCGTCGTAGGCGCGGGTCGCCAGCGCCTCGTCCACGAAGAGATGCCGCGGCACTTCCCCCATGGCGCTCAGCACCACTTCGTCGCGTATCCCGCTTGCGCGCAGCCGCTCGACCATGCGCATGCGGGTGCGCTGCGAGGTCATGCCGATGCCATCGCGCCGTGACGACATCACTGCAGCCACTTCCTGACCACTTCCAGCTGCGAATAGCGCGTGAGATCCATCTGCAGCGGGGTGACCGACACCGCGTGTCGCGCCACGGCATGGAAATCGGTGCCTTCGCCGGCATCCTGTGCGCTGCCCGCGGCGCCGATCCAGTACACCACGTCCCCGCGGGGCGTCGTCGATTTGACCACCGGCTCCGCCTTGTGCCGCTTGCCCAGCCGCGTCACCTCCCTGCCTTGCAGCCGCTCGTACGGGACGTCGGGAACGTTCACGTTGAGGAGCACGGCTTGCGCGATCGGTCTCGAGCGGAAGCGCTGCACCAGCTCCACCCCGACCCGGGCGGCCGTCTCGTAGTGGTCGCCGCCTTCGGCGACGAGCGAAATCGCGATCGACGGAATGCCGAGGAGAAAGCCTTCGGTCGCGGCCGCGACCGTTCCCGAGTAGATCGTGTCGTCCCCCATGTTCGCGCCGTGATTGATGCCCGAGATGACGATGTCCGGCAGCGTTTCGAGCAGCCCGGTGACGGCGAGGTGCACGCAGTCGGTCGGCGTGCCGTTCACGTAATAGAAGCCGTTCTGCGAGCGGCGCACGGTGAGCGGCCGGTCGAGCGTGAGGGAGTTGCTGGCGCCGCTGCGATCGCGCTCCGGAGCGACCACGGTGACGTCCGCGATCGGCGCAAGCGCCTCCCCGAGCACCGCGATGCCCGGCGCGAAGTAGCCATCGTCATTGCTGATGAGAATGCGCATGGATCAGCGGGAAAACCCGGTCAGCGCCGGGCGGCACGGTGCGATCGCAAGCGTCGTATGCAGCGATTATTCCTGCGCTGGCCGAGAGGTTCCCAAGACAGCGCTCGATTGTATCACGCGGCACGCGGCGTCCGCCGCGGCGAAGCACGTTCGACGCGGCGCGGAGCGCGTGCTTACGAGGAGAGCGTGAACGGGCGATCGTGCTCGAGCGAAGGGAGCATCCGCCGCACGCGCGCGACGCGCGCGAGATCGATCGTCGCAGACACGATGCCCACCTCCTCTCCCGCTTCGGCGACGATTTCACCCCACGGATCGACGATCAGCGAGTGGCCGTAGGTCTGGCGATTGCCCGGGTGATCGCCGCACATCGCCGGAGCGATGATGTAGCAGCCGTTCTCGATCGCACGCGCCCGAAGCAGGGAGTGCCAATGCGCGCCTCCGGTCTGCCGTTGAAACGACGAAGGCACCGTGATGAACTGCGCGCCCGCCTGCGCCAGGCAGCGAAAGAGCCCGGGAAAGCGCAGGTCATAGCACACCGTGAGCCCCAAGCGGCCCCATGGGGTCGCAGCCGTGACCGCCCGGTCCCCGGGCCGGTAGGCGGACGATTCGCGGATCACCGTGTCGTCGGGAAGCGTCGCATCGAACATATGGATCTTGTCGTAGGTCGCCACCACGCCGCCGTCGGCGGAGATGAGATACGAGCGGTTGGCGATGCGCCCCTCATCGGTATGCACGGTGAGCGAGCCGACGAGGAACCACTTCCCGAGTTCGCTGGCGAGCGCCCGCAACGCCGCCAGCATGGCGCCGCCGTCGGCGGGGAACGAGCGCTCGCGCATGACCCGGCCGCTGCCGTCGAGCAGCAGCGCATACTCGGGAACGAAGATGAAGTCCGCGTTGCGCGCCGCTTCACCGGCGAGCCGGCGCACGGCTGCCAGATTCGCCTCGGGATCGTTTCCCGAATTGAGCTGAAGACAGGCCGCCCGAAATGAACCGACGTCCCCGGCGCTCACGGCTCTCCTTTCACTCGCTGCTCTTCCGAAGCTGCGAATGCTACACGCTGGCGCGCGCGCGCGAAACCGCGGGCGCGACCGGGATGCCCGCCGCCACGTCAGTGGCGGCGCTTCAAGGGGCGTGGGATCAGAGCTTTCCGGGGGTGAGGCGCTTTGCTCTCCTGCTGCCGCTCTCGCGCTTCAAGTGCGCGATATTGTTATTGTGCGCGGCTTCGGACGCACCGACACGCTGCGCGCGGCGGATGCGGGCAAAGGTCTTCCTGAGATCGGTCTCGGCGCTCGGCGTGTAGCGGAACGAACGGTCCAGGATCGATTTCATGCGCTCTCCAGTCGATCGTTGCATGCGGATGCAGTACGCCGCTTCAGATGCGCCAAACCCTGAGCGTCGTCACGTCCTGCTCGCGTTCGCTGCCCTCCCACACCACCATGGCGGCCACGTCGGATTTCGATTTCCCGAGCAGCGTGGCATTCTTCTTGTACCACACGCTCGCGAACGCCGTCTCGAATGGCTGCAGGTCGATGAGCCGCAGGCCGTCCGCCCTCAGCTTCAATATGGTCTTCACGAAATGGGTGTTGCCTTCGTAGTGGCGCTCGGCGACGGGAGACCGCGTCATGATCTCGCGCATGATCCGCGCCCGCTGCGATGCCGGGAAGGCTTTCATGTGACTCACGTCCTGGCTGTTGATGATCGACATCTCGATTCCTGCGGGTCTCCAAACGAATGGAATTGCACCGCAAGGAACAGGAAACCCATCGTTGACCCACCCGCGCCGCGCTAGTTCGATCGGCCCATATGACACCCGGATGGCGCGCCGGCATCCCGGCTGCCTCACCCGCGAGCGGGCGATCCCGGCGGTATAAGCTGCCGCACCCGCTCGATGAGCGCCGGGCGGCTCACCGGTTTTGCGAGAAAGTCGTCGGCGCCCGCCTTCATGCCACGCAGCCGGTCCTCCTCGCGCTCGAGTGCCGTCAGCAGAACCACGGGAATGTGGCCCGTCGCGGGGTCCGCCTTGATCCGGCGGCATACCTCGAGGCCGCTCATCGTGCCCATGACCACATCGAGCAGTATCAGCGCCGGGAAGGCGCCACGAGCGAGCAGCGCGAGCGCCTCCTCCCCGCTCGGACACTGGACGACCGCATAGCCTTCCCGCTCGAGGTGATGCGCGATCAGGATGCGGTTCATTTCGTCATCGTCGATGACGAGGATGGACGCGGGCGCGGGCGTCCCGGACATACCGATTCGCGACGATACCGACTGCGCCTCGCTGCGGGCAGCGTCCTCGACGCGGGTGCGCAGGACAAAGTCCGCGATGCGCTGCTTCAGATGCCGCACTCGGGCCGCATCGCACGCATCCGCCGCCTGTTGCAGCTCACCCCCGATCGTCGTCAGTTCGTCGAATCCGAACATCCGGCCCGAGCCGAGGAGGTTATGACCGATGCGCTGCAGGGCCGCGTAGTCGCTGCGCGCGACCGCGTGCTCGATGGCGGCAAGCTCCCGTGCGCGTTTTTCGAGGTAGGCCCGCGCCAGCCCCACCAGGTCGGGGTCGACACGCACGACGTTCCTCTCAACCTGGCGATTTGGCATGCACTGCGCTCCGGGCATGACGGCGGCGATGGAGTTCGGGCGCACGCAGCTTGAGTGCCGCGAGCGCCTGGTCGAGCCTCCGCACTTCCTTTTCGAGTCGACCGAACCGGGCCCATGCCGCGGCGGCATCGAGCGCGATGTCGATGCTCTGCAACTCGGCGGCCGCCGCGCGCGCCGCCTCGGCCGACAGGTTGCCGAACATGCCGCACAGCGTATGCAGCGCATGGCCCAGGCCCGCACCGTCCCGGACCGTAAGGGCGCGCCGCGCCTCCTGCATCAGGCGATCGCAGTCCCGGGAATAGACGGTGAGCATCGCCTGCAACACTGCCCGCTCACCTCCCACGCGTTCGAGCAGTGCCGCTCGGTCCAGCACCGGCTTGCGGCGCGCCGGCGCAGCGGGCCCGACCCGGGCGATCGCTGCAAGGAGCTGCGCCGGCTGGATGGGCTTGATCAGGCACTCGTCCATCCCGGCGTGCAGACAGGCTTCACGGTCCCCTGCCATGGCGTTGGCGGTGAGCGCGATGATCGGCACGCGGTTTCCGGTCTCTTTTTCGCGCTCGCGGATCGCCAGCGTGGCCTGCAGCCCGTCCATCCGCGGCATGCGCACGTCCATCAGAATGAGATCAAAGCGCTTGCGTTCATGGAGCCGCAGCGCGGCCGCGCCATTGTCCGCGATCGTGACTTCGTGGCCCGCCTTGCGCAGCACGTAATAAGCGAGCTTCTGGCTGAGCGGGTTGTCCTCCACCAGCAGTACGCTGAGCTTGCTCGCGCGCCGTGCAGCCGGCAACGCGGCAGGCGCGGCCGGCGCGGGCACGGGGCCGCCGCAGGCGCTCTTGACCGCCGCGTACAGCTCGGCGCGCTTCACCGGTTTCACCAGCACCGGAAACGACGCATCGCCGCGGCGCACGCCGAGCATCACGATCGCAGGTCCGGGCTGCCGGCGCCGGGAGGCGACGCGTGCCGCGGCTGCATAACTGTCGGTGTCCGGGAGCGTATCGTCCAGAAGGACCACGTCGACGGGCGCCTCCTCGCGCTCAGCCACTTCCAGGCGCGCAAGCGCACTATCCGCGCCCTCGCAGCCCTCGACCCGCGCGCCGCATTCGCGCAGCGTCTCGACGATGAGCCGCCTGCTCTCCGCGTGATCGTCCACGACCAGGACGCGTACCCCGTGGAGTTCGGGCAGCGCATCCTCGCGTCTGTCACGGGCGATGTCGAACCGCGCGATGAAGTGAAAGACGCTTCCCCGGTCGGGCTCGCTTTCCACCCAGATGCGCCCGCCCATCATCTCGACCAGCCGGGCAGCGATGGTCAGGCCCAGGCCCGAGCCGCCGTAGAGGCGCGAGGTTGAAGGGTCAGCCTGCAGGAACCGCCGGAAAATCGCGCCCTGCTTGTCCTTGAGAATGCCGATGCCGGTATCCCTCACGCTGAAATGGCATACGACCTCTCCGGTCGTGGTCGACTCGCATCGTGCGCAGAGGCCGACTTCACCGCGCTCGGTGAACTTCACGCCGTTGCTCACGAGGTTGAGCACGACCTGGCGCAGCCGCAGCGGGTCTCCCACGAGATCGTCCGGGAGGGCGCGATCGATCTCGCACAGCAGCTCCAGGCCTTTCTCGTGCGCCTGCAGCGCAAGCGTGCGCATCGCATCACCGACGCACTCGCGCAGCGAAAACGGGATCGACTCGATGTTGAGCCGGCCGGCCTCGATTTTCGAGAGATCCAGGATATCGTCGATGATCGAAAGGAGCGACGCGCTGGAGGCCTTGACGGCGTTCAGATACTCGTGGATCTCGCCGGAGGGACTCGCCTGCAGCGCAAGCTCGGTCATGCCGACGATCGCGTTGAGCGGCGTGCGGATCTCGTGACTCATGTTGGCGAGAAATTCCGTCTTCGCGACGCTCGCCGCCTCGGCGGCCTGCTTGGCGCGCCGCAGCTCCTCCTCCACCTCCTTCCGCATGGCGATCTCCTCCCGCAGGCGCTCGTTCGCGGCGGTGAGGCTGCGCGTGCGCTCGGCGATCTTGGCTTCCAGCTCCTCGTTGACCCTGGAGAGCGCCTCTTCCGCCTTCCGCCGCTCGCTGATCTGGCGCGCCAGCTCGGCGTTCTTGTAGTAGAGATCGACGAACACCGCCACCTTGGAGCGGACCACTTCGGGCGGAAACGGCTTCACCACGTAGTCCACCGCGCCGGCCGCGTAGCCGCGGATGACGGACGCCATGTCCTCGTACGCACCGGTGAGGAAAATGATCGGCGTGCGCCCCGCGCGCGGGCAGTCGTGGATGCGGCGCGCGGTCTCGAATCCGTCCATGCCGGACATCCGCACGTCGAGCAGCACCAGCGCGAAGTCGGCCGCTTCCACCTCGCGCAGGGCCGCTTCGCCGGAGGCGGCCAGCACCACCTCTCGGTCGGGCCCTTCGAGCAACTCCTGCAACGCCAGACGGCCGTGCGCCTCGTCGTCCACGACGAGGATCTTGGCCCGCTGCAGCGCGTTCACGCGAGCCTCGCCTGCGAACCGATCCAGCGATCCAGCATCGCGAGGAGCTGTGCGATGTCGACCGGCTTTGCAATGTAGTCGGACGCGCCGGCCTCGAGGCACTTTTCCCGGTCGCCGTGCATGGCGCGCGCCGTCACCGCGATGATCGGCAACCGCCGGTAGCGCTCCATGCCGCGTATCACGCGCGTCGTGTCGTAGCCGTCCAGCTCCGGCATCATGATGTCCATCAGCACAGCGTCGCAGTCGGCGTTCTGCTCGAGCATCTCGATCACATCGCGGCCGTTTTCGGCGGTCACCACGTTGAGCCCCTGCTCCTGGAGGGCGCCTGCGAGCGCGAAGATGTTGCGGACATCGTCGTCCACCACCAACACCTTCCTCCCGTTCAGCCGATGAAACGGCGACGTGCTTCGTGACATGGGGCGCGGCGGCCGCTCCACGGGATTCCGTGCCCCGTACTGCAGCAGCCGCCGTGCGTCGTCGAGCAGCGGCTCCCGGCTTTCCGCGCTCGTCACCAGCAGAATGGCCGATATCCCGATCCCGGCTTCGCCGACAGGCGCATCGCACACGACGATGGGTACCCCCGCCAGGCGCTCGATGTTCGTGACCTTATTCATGCGCTCTCCCTTGCATAATTCCGCAATTCGCGCTCGCGTGAACAGGGCGTCGATGTTCGCGGGCGGCCCGGTTTCCGGAGCTTCCGCCTCCGTCACCTGAAATCCGGCATCGCGCACCTGCGTCGCGAAGTGATCGGCATCACCGTTGGCTGCCACGAGCACGTGCGCGGACACCTGAAAATTTCCTATGTCGACGAGCGCCTGCTTCAATGCGCCGGACGCGACGCTCACGCTCGCGAGGTGAAAGGTCCTTCCGCTACACGAGGCGAGTGCATCGAACGGTATGCGCGCCGTCTCCGGGCTGCGTCGCAGGCGCCCGAGGAGCCAGGCCGTCTCCTGCAATGCCAGCGCGCCGACCGCGATCGCGTCCGGACGCAGTTGTTTTGCCAGCATGAAGCCGGTATGGGCGTCGCGTGCGCGCACGCTCTTGAAGCCGTGTTCTGCCGCCATCCGGGCGAGTTCGGTGCCCGCCTCATCGCGATCGGCCACGATCAGCGCGGTACGCTCGCCCTCCACCCCGCCGCACGCGCCCGCACTCGCGGCGTGCGGGCCATCGCGAGGTGGAGCCTCGGGCCTGCCGGGCGTCTCAACGCGCCCGGCCTTGAGCAGCGCCGCTTCGAAGAGCCCGGCCTGCGGCGCGACCGATCGGTGGACCACCGGCAGGTACAGCGTGAAGACGCTCCCCTTGCCGAGCGTGCTCCTCAGGTGGATCTCGCCCCCCAGCAGGCGCGCGAGCTCGCGGCTGATGGAGAGCCCGAGACCGGTGCCCCCGTACTCGCGGCTCGTCGTGCCGTCGGCCTGGCGGAAAGCGTCGAAGATCACTTTCTGCTTTTCGGGTGGAATGCCGATCCCGGTATCGCTCACCGAGAAGGCAACCATCCTCTCGGCGGCATCCCGGCCGAGCGCTTCGGGCTCGACCGGGGCGATTTCGAGCGCCACCCTGCCCTCATGCGTGAACTTGAACGCGTTCGCGAGCAGGTTCTTCAGTATCTGCTGCAGCCGCTTCGCGTCCGTGTGAATGAAAGGCGGAAGCCGCGCGTCGATCGCCACGGAGACCGCGAGCCCCTTGCCGTTCGCGACCTGCCGGAACGTCCGCTCGACGTAGTCCACGGTCTCGGCGTAGCGCTCGGGCGCAACGTTCAGCGTGACGGTGCCGGACTCGATCTTGGCGAGATCGAGGATGTCGCTGATGAGCGAAAGCAGATCGGTCCCCGCCGCATAGATGGTCTCCGCGTACTCCACCTGCTTCGCGCTCAGGCTGCCTCCGGCGTTCTCCGCGAGCAGCTTCGCGAGGATGAGCAGGCTGTTGAGCGGGGTGCGCAGCTCGTGCGACATGTTGGCCAGGAACTCGGACTTGTAGCGCGAGCTCAAGGCGAGCTGCTCCGCCTTCTCCTCGAGCGCCGCCTTCGCCTGCTCCACTTCCCGGTTCTTGTATTCCACCTGGCGCATCTGCTCCGAGAGCAGCTTCGCTTTCTCCTGGAGCTGCTCGTTCGCCGCGCGCAGCTCCTTCTGCTGCCGCTTCAGCAACGCCTCGGAGCGCTGCAGGTTTTCCGCCTGCTGCTCGAGGCGGTCATTGGTCATCCTGAGCTCGCGCTGCTGCCTCTGCAGCTCGCGCGTGAGCGACTGCGACTGCTTGAGGAGGTCCTCGGTGCGCATGCCGGCTTCGATGTTGTTGAACACGATGCCGATCGACTCCGTCAACTGATCGAGGAACGACAAATGGATATCGCTGAAGCGGTCGAAGGAGGCGAGCTCGATCACGCCCATCACCTCGCCCTCGAACAGCACGGGAAGCACGATGATGGAGAGCGGCGCCCCGGCGCCGAGCGCCGAGGCGATGCGGATGCAGTCACCGGGCACATCGGTGAGCAGCATGCACCTTTTTTCGAGGGCACACTGGCCGATCAGCCTTTCACCGAAGCGCAGCACCCGGGGCAAGCGCCGGCTCGGGCGATGGGCATAGCTCGCGACCAGCTTGAGCTGCACGCGGTCTCCCGAGCGGCTGCGCACGTAGAACACCGCCTGCTGCGCGTTGACGAGCGGCGCGAGCTCCGAGAGCACCAGCCGCGAAACAGCCAGCAGATCGCGATGGCCCTGCAGCATGCGCGTGAAGCGCGCGACGTTGGTCTTGAGCCAGTCCTGCTCGTTGTTCTTGCGCGTCGTGTCCTTGAGGTTGCGGATCATCTCGTTGATGTTGTCCTTGAGCGCCGCCACCTCGCCCTGCGCCTCGACCATGATCGAGCGCGTGAGATCGCTCTTCGTCACGGCGGTGGCCACTTCCGCGATCGCCCGCACCTGCGTGGTCAGGTTCGCCGCAAGCTGGTTCACGTTGTCGGTCAAGTCGCGCCACAGACCTACTGCGCCCGGAACCTTCGCCTGGCCGCCGAGCTTGCCTTCGGTGCCGACCTCGCGCGCGACCCGCGACACCTCGGACGCGAACGCGCCGAGCTGAGCCACCATGGTGTTCACGATTCCGGCGATGCGCAGGAATTCCCCGCACAACGGCCGACCGTCCGCCGCGAGCGCAAGCGTTTGCGAGAGATCCCCTTTGGCCACCGACTCGATCACGCGCGCGATTTCGGCCGTGGGCTGCACCAGACCGCCGATCAGCGTGTTGATGGAATCGACGCTCTCGCTCCACGCGCCCACCGCGGCGGGAAGGCGCATGCGCTGGTGGATATGACCCTCCTTGCCGACTTCGTCCCGGATGCGCGCGATCTCCCGGGCCAGCATCTGGTTCAGCTCGACGGCGTCGTTGAATGCCACCGCGATTTCTCCATCGATGCCGACGAGATCCAGCGGCAGACGCACCGAGAAGTCGCCCTTCCTGTAGGCCCGCAGCGCCTGGAGCAGCACGCTACGATCGAGGACGCCCGGTGCGAAGCTCATGTCCGTCATGGTTCCGATTCCGGCGGGCGGTCGCGCCGGCCGCGTATCCGGTCGATCATTGCCGCGGTGACCGGCTCGCCGGGCCGTTCAGTTCCGCCCTGTCCGCGCCTTCTCTGCATGTTCGGCGCCGCACAGCGCGCGCACCGGATCGGTGACACGCAGCGCGGGCCGCAGCTCCTCGTAGTAGCGGAAATGCACGTCGTGCGGCAGCAGCGGGCCGTCTCCCACGGAGCGCACGTCGCGCGCCGCAAGCCCCATGACGACCAGGCTCAACGCTGCGACCGCGGCCGCGAAGGTTCTCCTTTTCATGCGGGGCGGGCGAGACATTTCAATGCCCACCGGAGCGCGCGAACGGAGTGCCCGGCAATGTCACCATATCCTGGTATTCCGTGGACTTGTCGAAGAAACAATCTGCGCCGGCGAGACATCGGTTGCGGACCTCCGAACAGGCCTCGTTCGTCAGAACGATCACGCACGGTGCGGGCACGGCGCCATCCGTTGCACGAGCCCGATGCCACGCCCGTTGTGCACCTGCACCGCGAGACGACGGCATGGGGCCGCAACTGCCCGCCCAGGCTTTCCGGCGAAGACCTCGACTCCCTGAATGCCGGCCAACCACTGCGCGAGACAGTCCCGTACCATCGCGGCGTCATCGACGATCAGGATCCCGCTCGTCGCAAACGAAACTCGCGCGAAACGAGCACATGATAGTGCGTCGCCCTGCGATGCAATATCGCGGAAATCGGAAGTTTTTGTGGCGATTCGGCGAATCGGTGTAGCGCCGAAACGACGACGCCGCCCAGCGCGGCAGACGACCGCCGCGGCGCCCGCCTTGCCGTCGCCGGCGGATCAGGCGATCAGGCGGTGGCGGATGGCGTAGCGCACGAGTTCCGCGTTCGTAGTCACCGCGAGCTTCTTCAGTATGCGGGCGCGATAGGTGCTGACCGTGCTCGGGCTCACGAACATCTCTTTCGCGATTTCGTGAATCTGCATGCCCGAAGCGATAAGCCACATGACGCGGTATTCGCGGTCGGAGAGCGTCTCGTGCGGCGCCTGCTGCGCATCGCTGATGGTGTCGAAAGCGAGTTTCTCCGCGAGCGTGGGGCTCACGTACTTGCCGCCTTTCACCGCCTTGCGAATCGCCGAGGTGAGTTCCTCCGAGGCGCTCTGCTTGTTGATATAGCCCGCACCGCCGGCCTTCAGCACGCGGGTCGCGTGCAACTCCTCGGGATAGATGCTGAGGATCAGCACGGGCCGCTCGGGAAACTCGCGCCGGAAGTCCTTGAGGAGATCCAGGCCGCTGCGGCCCGGCATCGAATAATCGAGTATCGCAACGTCCCACGGCTCGCGCCGCGCGAACTCGAGCGCTTCGCTCCCGTTCGTCGCCTCCGCGGTCACGGTGAATTCGGGCTCGGCGGCGAGGATCTGCTTCAGGCCATGCCGGACGACGGGATGATCATCGGCGATCAGAACTCTCACGCGGGCGCGCCTTCAGGTAGCTGTGCGGTTCCGAGCGGTAACATCCTTCCCGCTGCACGAACAGAATGCTCACTCGACAACGATCGCATTACAGACAACGATCGCATTACATTATACAGAGCGCGTGACTGCAGTCGTGCATATCCTGAGCAAGGAAGGCGCGCATGTAGCGATACCGCTACAGCACGTCGCGCGACGACGACACAAAAATCGCGTTTTCCCGCTAGCCCGTAACTGCGTGAATCACTAACATGCGCCTCAATGCGCTGCGGATGCCCGCACCGCGAACGGTTCCACCTTGCATACGCACGCCCCTCCCCTGTGCGTTTGTGAGTAGGAAGCCCTGACGCCCGTCGGGGCTTTTTTTTCGCGCGGTGCGGCACGGTGCGCTGACTGCCGGCGGGTATAATCGGCGACGCTGGTTCGCTCTGCCGTCGCACCGACAAAAGGACAAGGCAATCACAGCGATGCCCGTTTCCGCATTCCGAGGATGGCGCGCGAGGTTCGCGTCGGCCGCGCAGAGCCGCCCGCGTGCCCTGCACATCGCGCAAGTCCTCGCGCTGGCCGCGCTCTACTTCGGCTCGGCGAAGGCCGCACTCCTGCTCGCCGTTCCACCGGGGTACGCCGCGGGGCTGTGGCCTCCCGCGGGTATCGCGCTCGCAGCCGCGCTGGTGCTCGGCAATCGCGTGTGGCCCGGCATCTGGCTCGGCGCCGCGCTCGTCAACTACTCGGTGGGCGAGCTCGTCCTTCCCGCGGCGATCATTGCGACGGGCAACACGCTTGAAGCGCTGCTCGCTTCCTCCATCGTACGGCGCTTCATCGGCGTGCCGTGGCAGTTCGAGCGCGGCGAGGATGTCGCGACATTCGTCTCCGCCGCGGTGGTGAGCGGCGCACTGGCGGCGACGATCGGGGTGATGCCGATCGCCTATCTCCACGCGCTCTCCGTGCCGGATCTCTTCTGGAATTGGCTCACCTGGTGGCTGGGGGACGCCGTCGGCATGGTGCTCCTGACGCCGCTCATCCTCGGCTGGGCTGCGCGCGGAACGGTCGCGTGGACCCCCGAACGCATTCTTGAAGGTGCCTGCGTCGCCGTGCTGCTCGTGGCCGCCGTGCATACCGTGTTCGGCGCGAGCGCGGCGCCCTATGAGCCCTACGCGCTCAAGTTTCTCGTCATCCCGCTCGTGACCTGGATCGCGTTCCGCTTCGGTCAGCGCGAAACGATGACCGCCGCCTTTTTCGTCTGCCTGTACTCGGTGTGGGATGCGGTCTCGTACGGGCCGCCGGGAAGCGTCGCAGCGAACCGGACGCTGCTCATTCTCGTGACCTTCAACAGCACGGTGGCGATCATCGGGCTCGTCGTCTGTGCGGTTCTGAATGAACGTGGCCGCAACATGGCCGCGCTCCGGGCGAGCCGCGATGAGCTCGAATCGCGGGTGCGCGAGCGCACGCTCGAACTGCAGCGCGCCAACCGTGCGCTGCAGCTCGACATCGCCTCGCGCGTCCGCACGGAAAAGCTGTTGCTCGAGAGCGAAGAGCGTTTCCGGCAGATGGTGGCGAGCGTCGTGGACTACGCCATCTTCATGCTCGACACCGACGGACGCGTCGCGAGCTGGAATGCGGGCGCCGCGCGCATCAAGCGCTACACGACCGAAGAGGTCATCGGCCGCCATTTCTCGTGCTTCTATCCGCCCGCCGACGTCGACAGCGGCAAGCCGTGGCGCCACCTCGAAATCGCCGCCGCGGAAGGGCGGGTCGAGGACGAGGGCTGGCGGCTACGCAAGGACGGCTCGATGTACTGGGCGAGCGTCGTGCTGACCGCGGTGCGCGATGCATCCGGGAAGCTGATCGGCTTTTCGGAAGTCACGCGCGATCTCACTGATCGCATGCGCACCGAGGAGGAGCTGCGGCGCGGCGAAGCGCGCTTCGGAGCGCTCGTCAACAGCGTCGTGGACTACGGCATCATCATGCTGGATCCGGAAGGCCGCATCAGCAGCTGGAACACCGGCGCGGAACGCATCCTCGGCTATACCGCCGGTCAGATCATCGGTCGCCACTTCTCCGTTTTCTACTATCGCGAGGACATCGAGCGCGGCAAGCCCCAGCGCGAAATCGAGAACGCGGTCGCGCTCGGGCGCCACGAGGACGAAGGATGGCGCATACGCAGGGACGGCTCGCGCTTCTGGGCCAATGTGATCGTCGCCGCGATTCGCGACGGCAGCGGCCAGCTTCTCGGCTTCTCCAAGATCGTGCGCGATTTGAGCGAGCGCAAGCGCCTCGAGCTGGAACTCACCGATGCCCGGACCGCCGCCGAGCAGTCGAACCGCATGAAGACGGAATTCCTCGCGAAGATGTCGCACGAGCTGCGCACCCCGCTCAACAGCCTGCTCATCCTCGCCCGGCTGCTCGCGGAAAATGCCGCCGGAAATCTCAACGCGAAGCAGGTCCAGTACGCCGAGACCATTCACGCCGCGGGTACCGACCTGCTCGAACTCATCAACGACCTGCTCGATCTCGCCAAGATCGAGTCCGGCACGGTCACCCTCACCCTCGAGCCGGAGCGCTTCGCGGATCTCGTCGATTACACCCGGCATACCTTCGAGCAGACGGCCCAGGGAAAGGGCCTCGCCTTCGACATCACGCTGGATGAGCGCCTCCCGCCGGCGTTCATCACCGACGCGAGGCGACTGCACCAGATTCTGCGCAATCTGCTCGCGAACGCGTTCAAGTTCACGCATCGCGGGCGCGTCGCGCTCGATATCGCGCCGGCCGACTCGGGCTGGACACCCGGTCATGCCCGGCTCGAGGCGGCCGACGCGGTGATTGCGTTTTCAGTGAGCGATACCGGAATCGGCATACCGCACGACAAGAAGGACACCGTGTTCGAGGCCTTCCAGCAGCTCGACCAGGGCACGAGCCGCCAGTACGGCGGCGCCGGGCTCGGACTTCCGATCTGCCGCGAGCTCACGCGTCTTCTCGGGGGCGAGCTCCTGCTCCACAGCGAACCGGGCCGCGGCAGCACCTTCGTGCTGTACCTGCCTCTCGTGACCGGCGAGCCCGCCGCGCGGGATGAGTCCGGCACCGTGGTCGAGCTCGCCCGCTCCGCCGGCGGGCGCGGCTGACGGCGTCTTCCACCCCATCGCGATAAGGCAACGACACGTGAAAGACGACGCGGTACTGCGCGTGCTCTTCGTCACGCCGGAGTGCGCGCCGCTCGCCAAGGTCGGTGGCCTGGGCGATGTAAGTGCCGCGCTGCCCGTTGCGCTGCGCGAGGCGGGCGTCGATGCGCGGCTGCTGATCCCCGGTTATCCGGGGGTGATCGCGTCGCTCGCGAGTCGGCGCCCGAGCGCCCGCATGCGCGCTTTCGAGCCGCCGCTCGAGCTGCAGCTCCTCGAGGATCGACTTCCCACGGGCGTGCCGCTCTATGCGATCGAGCATGCGCCGCTGTACGACCGGGCGGGTGATCCCTATCAGAATCCGCAGCGCGAGGACTGGACCGATAATGCGCTGCGGTTCGGCGTACTGTGTCGAGTCGCCGCCACGCTCGGCGGCGCCGAAAGTCCGCTCGCATGGCGCCCTCATGTCGTGCATCTCAACGACTGGCCCGGCGGGCTCGCAGCGGCCTACCTTCATTACAGCCGCACACCGCGTGCAGCGACGCTGTTCACCGCGCACAACCTCGCGTTCCAGGGCAATTACGATCCGGAATTGCGCGCGCGCCTGGCGCTGCCGCCGGAGAGCTATGCGCCTGAAGGGCTGGAATTTCACGGACAGCTCTCGTTCCTCAAGGCCGGGCTCCACTACGCAGACGCGCTTTCGACCGTGAGCCCGACTTATGCGCGCGAGATCCGGACTGAGCCCTTCGGCGCCGGCATGCACGGACTGCTCGAGAAGCGGCGCGAGGTGCTGCACGGCATCCTGAACGGCATCGATACCGAGGCGTGGAATCCCGCCACCGATCCGTATCTGCCCGTGCACTACAGCGCCGCTCGGCTGGAGGGCAAGCGCGAGGTGAAGCGTGCATTACAGGCCCGGCTGGGACTGCCGCCCGCACCGGAAGGCGAGCCGCTGCTCGGCCTGGTCGGCCGGCTGACGCATCAGAAAGGCATCGATCTCGTGATCGACATCGCCGGAGAGATCGCAGGGCTCGCGCAGCTCGCGATCCTCGGTGTGGGCGCTCCGCAGCACGAAGACGCGCTGCGCACCCTTGCCACGCGCTTCCCCGAGCGTATTGCGGTGGTGATCGGCTTCGACGAAGCGCTCGCGCATCTCATCGAGGGTGGTGCCGACCTGTTCCTCATGCCCTCGCGTTTCGAGCCGTGCGGGCTCAACCAGATGTACAGCGCGCGCTATGGCACGCCGCCGGTCGCGCACGCGACCGGCGGGCTCGTGGACACCATCGTGGATTGCACGAATGCGACGCTTGCCCAGGAGACCGCGACGGGCTTTCTGTTCGATCAACCCACGCCCGCGGCGTTGCGGGCCGCGATCGGGCGCGCGCTCGCCGTCTACCGCACACCGTCGGCGTGGCGCGCGCTGCAGAGGAGCGGAATGACGCGCGACTTCAGCTGGGCCGGGCCGGCTCGGCAGTATGCCGCGCTATACCGGCGCCTCGCCCGGCGCTCTGATCCGGCTTGACTCCGCTCCCGCGCCTGCTCCAATCCGCGAGGCGCTGAACGAGTTCGCTGCGTCCTTCGCCGTGTATCGGCCAGTGCCGGTTCCAGAGATCGAAGCGCGGATGCGGCCCGATCACGTCGTTACGAGCGGCGACCAGGCTCGCGATGGTGCCCACGTCGCGCCAGTAGCCGCGCTCTTCGTAGGGCTTCAGACCGGGCACCTCGTTGCTCGCGAAATCGTACGCGAACACGCGGCAACACTGCGGAAGCTCCGGCATCACGTCGCGACCGAAGTCGATCGCGCCACGCTGTTGCGCGGCTTCCAGCACGCCCACCAGAATGTCGGGGTCGAACAGGTAGTTACCCATCGAGGCGAGCGCGCGCGTGCGGTCGCCCGGTGAAGGCGTCGGGCGCTCGGGTTTTTCCTGAAACTCGCGAATGCGTCCCGCGTCGTCCGTTGCGAGCACGCCGAACGAGGACGCGTCCGCAAGCGGCACCGGTACCGCGGCTACGGTCACGTCCACGTTGCAGGAAAGATGGAAGTCGACCATCTGCCGCACGTCCATGCGGTAGACGTGGTCGGCGGCGAACACCGCCACCAGGTCGGGACGATGGTGCGCGAGGAGATGCAGGTTCTGGTAGACCGCATCCGCCGTCCCCCTGAAGCGCGTTGCGCTGCCGTTCTCTCCGGGCAGCAGGATCCGGATCGCCGGTGCCAGCCCCTTCGCCCATCGCGCCCATGCCGTATCGAGATGGCGCACCAGCGCCTCCGGCTTGTATTGCGCGACGACGTAGATCGGCGAGATGCTCGAATTCACCAGGTTGCTCAGCACGAAGTCGATGATGCGATACCCGTTGACGAACGGTACCGCGGGCTTGGGGTTTTCCGCCGTCAGCGGGTAGAGCCGCGTGCCTTCGCCACCAGCCAGGACCATCGCAAGAATTTTCATGTGTAGCCCCTGCTTGGTTGTGTTCGTTCCGCCGGAAGTGAAGCCCGCAGTTGCAGAAGTGCTGGCCGCGAAGTGAATATAATTTTTCCGCCGCAGCGCCTGCTATCGGAAAAGCACGAAAATTCTGTCGCGATATACCGTCGGCGTGTAGTCGCGACGCGACAGCGCAGGAAGCGCGCGCCCGCAGCGCGCGGCGGCGGGAAGGCAGACGGAGGAGGTTCTAGTCGACCAGGCGGTGCTTGATCGCGTAGTGCACGAGCTCTGCGTTGGTACGCAGCCGGAGCTTGCGGAAGATACGCGCGCGATAAGTGCTGATGGTACTGGGGCTTACGAACAACTCTGAAGCGATCTGGTGAATCTGCTTGCCCGAAGCGAGCAGCCACATCACCCGGTACTCGCGGTCGGAGAGCGTCTCGTGGAGCGGCTTCTGGGTGTCCCGCGCGAGTTCGAAAGCGAGCTTTTCCGCGAGCGAGCGGCTGACATAGCGCCCGCCGTTCACGACCTTGTGCAGCGCGGAAGTAAGCTCGTCGCCGACGCATTCCTTGTTGATGTAACCGGCACCGCCCGCCTTGAGCACCCGGGTTGCGTGCAGTTCCTCGGGATACATGCTGAGGATCAGGACCGGACGCTGCGGAAATTCGCGCTTCATTTCCTTCAGCAGATCGAGGCCGCTGCGTCCCGGCATGGAATAGTCCACGATCGCGACGTCCCATGGCAGCTTGCGGGCGAGCTCGAGCGTCTCGGTGCCGTTCTTCGCCTCGCCCACCACTTCCACGCTCGAATCGGTGGCCAGGATCTGTCTCAGGCCGTGACGCACCACCGGATGATCGTCGGCAATCAGTACCTTCACGATGTTTTCCCCTTGTATGTAAGCGCAAGCGCGGTCGCTGCGGTCAAGCGCGCTCTCCCTGTTCCGCGTGCGTCGGCGCGACCTGCTTCCCGAGCGGAATGCGGATCGTCACTGTCGTGCCCTTCCCGCGCAGCCCGCGGATGTCGATCGTGCCGTTGAACGGCAGCACCCTTTCGCGCATGCCCAGGAAGCCGAGCGATCCGGAGCTCGCGATCTTCTGCTCGCTGATCCCCCGGCCGTTGTCCTGAACGGCGAGCCACATGGTGTCGCCCTCCACGCCCATACGGACATCGACGCGCGTAGCGTGCGCGTGGCGGGCGACGTTCGTGAGCAGCTCCTGGAAAATGCGGAACATGGCCGTTGAACGCGCCGCATCGAGCGCCGGACCGTCGGGCGGCAGCTCTACGTTGCAGCGGATGCCGGAACGCACCTGGAAGTCGCGCGCCTGCCAGCTTATGGCTGCGGCGAGCCCGATCTCGTCCAGCACCTCGGGGCGCAGGCCGGACGCGATGCGCCGCACCGAGCGGATCGTGCCGTCGATCAGGCGGAACATCGCGCTCGTCTTTTCGAGCAGCGGCTTCTGGTCGGGCCGCAAGCCGCCTGCAAGCCAGGTGAGATCCATCTTGAGACCAGTGAGCGCCTGTCCTAGCTCGTCGTGGATTTCACGCGCGATGCGGATCTGCTCTTCCTCCCGAACCGACTGCAGGCGCGCTGCGAGCGCACGCAGGTTCTCCTCCGACTCCCGCAGCCGCTCCTCCGTCACGCGGCGCTCGGCTATCTCACGCTTGAGCGCGACGCTCTTCTTGTAGAGATCGACGAAGACGGCGATTTTCGACTTCAGCACCTCCGGAACCAGGGGCTTCACGATGTAGTCCACGGCACCGACCTCGTAGCCGCGGAAGATCGAGCCGAGATCCTCGTACGCCGCGGTGAGAAAAATGATTGGCGTGTGCTGTCCGGGCCGCTCACGGATCCGCCGGGCCGTCGCGAATCCATCCATGCCGGGCATCCTCGCGTCGAGCAGGATGACGGCGAATTCGTCGCGCTCGACCTGCCTCAGCGCCTCCTCGCCCGAGCGCGCCAGCACGAGCTCCTGGCCCGGCGCGTGCAGCAGCTCCTGAAGCGCGAGCAGATTGCGCTGATCGTCATCGACCGCCAGTATTTTCGCGGCCGCTTCGTCCGCCGGCATCCCTGCCACCCTGTCACTCCCGCTTTTCGTGGTCATTTCGCGTCGCGGTATTATCGCGGCAACCACTCGCGACGCCAACCCCGAGCCGCTGCAGCGCGTGCGAATCGCGTGATTAGTCACATCGGACTAACCGCGGCGATAGCGCATTCACGCGGAATGTCGGATATTCGCTACGTGGGTGTAGGATGCCCACTACAACGGAACAGTCGCGATGGCCAGCCCGCTGTTAGCAGTCGGCCGCCGGCCAAACAAAGTGCAGTCATCGGCCTGTTCCCCGCACCCTTTCCTGTTCTCCCTCTTCCCGGCCGCGCGCAGCATCGCTATTCCCTTGGCATAAGGCCCTCCCGACGCACTCGCGTTCGCGCGCGCACGATCGAAAAAAAGACATGAGCCGGATAGCTCAAGCTTTTGTCCTGCAGCGACCGCGTGGCTTCTTTGGCCCCGACTACGATGCGACTGCACGCGTTATAGGTGAGGAGATCACATGGCAAGCACCGCGCCCGTTGCGGGGCTCAAGATATTTTCAACATGCCCGCCTTCGAATCTCACGCCGCAGCCGGAGTACCTGCGTCGCATCCGCGACATCGCGCGCTGGAGCGAGGAGGCGGGTTGCGAAGGCATACTGGTTTATACCGACAACGGACTGGTCGACCCGTGGCTCGTGTCGCAACTCGTGATCGAATCCACACAGCGGCTCGCGCCGCTCGTCGCGGTGCAGCCGGCCTACATGCATCCTTACAGCGTCGCGAAGATGGTGAGCTCGTTCGCTTTCCTGCACGGGCGGCGCGTCTACCTCAATATGGTCGCGGGCGGCTTCAGGAATGATCTCGCCGCGCTCGACGATCACACGCCCCACGACGAGCGCTACGCGCGGCTCGTGGAATACACCGCCATCATCCAGAAGCTGCTCGGGAGCGCCGACGCGCTTTCCTTCGACGGCCGCTACTACCGCGTCACCAATCTCAAGATGACGCCGCCGCTGCCGGCATCTCTCAGGCCCGGCGTGTTCGTTTCCGGATCCTCGGAAGCCGGCATGAAGGCGGCACGCGAGCTGCAAGCGACCGCGATCGAATATCCGCGCCCTGCTGCCGACTACGCGCCGCTGCCCGCCGGTGAAGCGAACGCGCACGGCATCCGCATCGGCATCATCGCGCGCGACGAGGAAGACGAAGCGTGGCACATTGCGCGTGCGCGCTTTCCCGAGGATCGCAAGGGCCAGCTCACGCATGAGCTCGCGATGAAGGTCTCCGACTCTTCGTGGCACCGGCAGCTCTCGGAGATCGGCAAATCCGGTGTGTCCGCCGCGAATCCCTACTGGCTGGTGCCGTTCGAAAACTACAAGACCTTCTGCCCTTATCTCGTCGGCAGCTACGACCGCGTCGCCGACGAAGTGGCGCGTTACGTCGAGGCCGGATATCGCACCTTCATTCTCGATGTGCCGGCGGGTCCCGAGGAAATGGCGCACATCGGCGACGTGTTCGAGCGCGCGGTCTGCGCATTCGCGATCGGATGATGATGCTGCTGCAGGATGGCGTCACCGCCCAGGCCGAAGCGCGTCCCGACGCGATCGCCATCGTGTACCGGGACGAACGGCTGACCTACGCGGATATCGAGCACGCGTCGAACCGCCTTGCGCGCATGCTGATCGATCTCGGCCTGAATCCGGGCGATCGCGTCGCCCTGCTCGCGCCCAAGGTGCCGGCCGCCATCATCGCCATGCTGGCAACGCTGAAGGCGGGCGGCATCTACGTGCCGCTCGATCCCGCCGGTCCGCCGAACCGCCTGGCGCGCATGCTCGAAGTGAGCGAGTCGAGCTTCGTTCTGGCCGCGGGCGATGTCGGCGCCATGCTCGCCGATACGCTGTACGCGGCCCGGCTCGCGCGTGCACCACGCGTCGGATGGCTGCAGGAAACCGCGCCGGCCGCAGGCGTGCCGCATGAATTCGTCGCCGGCCATCTCGCCGCGCTGCCTTCCACGCGTCTGCCGTGCCGCGGTCGCGAAACCGACGTGGCGCACATCCTGTTCACGTCCGGCTCGACCGGCCTGCCGAAAGGGGTCACGATCACGCATGGCAATGTCGCGCACTTCATCCGGTGGGCGCGCGATTATTTCGGAACCGCGGCCGGGGATCGGATCTCGCAGCATCCGCCGCTTCACTTCGATCTCTCCACCTTCGACATCTATGGCACGCTGTGGTCGGGCGCGGAGCTTCACCTCGTCCCCGCGGAGCTGAATCTGCTGCCGCACAAGCTCGTGCAGTTCATGCGCGATGCCGAACTGACGCAGTGGTTCTCCGTGCCGTCCGTCCTCAACCTCATGGCGAAGTACGACGTCGTCGCGCCGGGCACGCTGCCCCGTTTGAAGCGCGTGCTCTGGTGCGGGGAAGCGATGCCGACGCCGACGCTCATCTACTGGATGGAGCGCGTGCCGCACGCGCGCTATACCAACCTCTACGGCCCGACGGAAGCGACGATCGCGAGCAGCTACTACACGGTGCCGCGCTGCCCGCAGGACGCCCGGGAGCCGATACCGATCGGACGCGCGTGCGACGGCGAGGCGCTGCTCGTGCTGAACGACCGGCTCGAGCCGGTCGCGCCGGGCGAAGCCGGCCATCTCTACATCAGCGGCGTCGGACTGAGCCCGGGCTACTGGCGCGATCCGGAAAAAACCGCCACGGCATTCATCACGCAGCGCGCCGCGGACGGCACGGAAAGACGCATCTACCGCACCGGTGACCTCGCTCGCATCGGCGAGGACGGGCTCGTCTATTTCCTCGGGCGGGCGGACTCGCAGATCAAGAGTCGCGGCTACCGCATCGAACTGGGCGAGATCGAAGCCGCGGCGAACGCGACCGGGTGCCTCCGGGAGTGCGCCGTCGTCGCCATCGCGAGCGAAGGCTTCGAGGGCCACGCGATCTGCCTCGCCTACGTTGCGCTTGCCGGAGAGGCCATCACCCCGGCCGCACTGCGCGAGCGCCTGAGGGCATTGCTGCCCTCTTACATGATGCCCGTGCACTGGCAGGCGTTCGACGTGCTTCCCAGGAACGCGAACGGCAAGATCGATCGCCCCGCCCTGCGCGAAGCCTTCCTGCAACGCGAGGAAGTGGTGCATGTTTGAGTGGCGGCGCCGCAAAGGCGTGAACGTCCTGCTGGTCGCCGAAGAAGCCGCGGGGATCCAGACACTGCGCGCGATTCTCAAGACACGGCATCGCCTTGCCGGCGTCGTGACATCCGCCCAAGGCGAGCCGCAGCGTGGAGCGACCGTGCGCGGTGTGGCCGAAGCGGCCGGATGCAGAATCTGGCCGGGGTCCGCCGTGCGCGACGCGCATTTCGCCGCGCTACTGCGCGAAGCGCGCGTGGACGCGCTGCTCAACGTGCACTCGCTCCGCGTGATCCACCCCGCGGTCCTGCAGGCCCCGGCCATCGGCAGCTTCAACCTGCACCCCGGGCCGCTGCCGGAGTACGCGGGGCTCAACGCGCCGAGCTGGGCGATCTACAACGGCGAACCTCGTCATGCGGTGACGGTCCATTGGATGACCGCCGACATCGATACCGGCCCGATCGCATTCCGGCAGGAGATCCCCACGGACGAAACCGACACCGGCCTCACCTTGAGCGCGAAATGCGTGCGCGCGGGGGTGCCGTTGCTCGTGAGACTGCTCGATCTCGCGCACGAAGATCCGGCCGCCATTCCCTCCCTTCCGCAGGACCCGGCGCGGCGTCGCTACCACGGGCGCGAAGTGCCGGAAAACGGGCGGTTGCGCTGGGCGCAGCCCGCCGACCACATCGTGCGCTTCGTGCGCGCCTGCGACTATTCTCCCCTGCCCTCGCCGTGGGGCCATCCGCGCACGGCAATCCGCGGCCAACCCTGCGAAATCGTCAAGGCTGCCTGCACCCGGCTCGAGTGCCGGGCGCCGGCCGGCACGGTAGGCCCGGTGGAGGACGATGCGGCGTGGGTCGCTGCGGCAGACGAGTGGGTGGCGGTAAGCCGCCTCTCGGTCGCCGGTCGCGCGGTGCGCGCAGCCGACGTGTTGAACACAGGAGCTTGCCTTGAGGATTGACGCCGACCTGCCCGATCTCGCAGTCTACGACGAAATCATCACGATATTCGTCGAGCGCCTGAACGTGACCGTCCCGTCGCTCGATGCCGATCTCCTCGCGAGCGGCGTGCTGGATTCGCTCGCCCTGGTGGAGCTGCTGGTCCAGCTCGAAGGCCGCTACGGAATCCAGATCGCGCTGGAGACGCTCGACTTCGACGACTTCCGCTCGGTCGCAGCGATCGCCGCCTTCATCGCCCGCGAGCGGGCGAACGGCGCGAAGGTTCAGCCGCTGCAATGAGCGCGGTGCGACCACTGCGGACGAAGCCTGCGCCCGCGGAAGCGGCGACGCTCGTGCGCGCACTGCGCGCCGACGATCTGCCGGAGGTCGCGGCGCTCCACGCCCGGGTGTTCGGCGCCACACCGGGTCGCACCCCAGAGGCGCTCGCCGAGTACTTCGAGGAGATACTGTTTCGCAACCCGTGGCGCGACGTGGAGATGCCCTCTCTCGTCGCTACCCGCAACGGTGCGGTCACGGGCTTTCTCGGCGTCGTCCCGCGCCTCATGCGCCTCGAGGGCCGCACGATACGCGTCGCCGTCTGCACTCAGTTCATGGTCGACCCGCGTCATCGGGCCGAGTTGATCGCGGTTCAGCTCCTCAAGTCGTTCTTCGACGGCCCGCAGGATCTCGCGCTGGCGGACGGCGCGAACGAGAGCGCCCGCCGCATGTGGGTCGCGCTCGGCGGCAGCGCGCCGCTGCTCTACAGCCTGCACTGGCTGCGGCCGCTGCGTCCGGCACGCTACGTGCTCTCGCTCGTGGAGCGCCGCACGCCCGCGCTGCGCTCGCTCGCCACGATCGCGCGTTCGGTGGCGACACTGGCGGACGCGGCCATCGCTCGCGTGCCCCTGAATCCCCTGCCGGGGGCCGAAGCGGCCGAATGGTTCGAAGAACCTCTGCAGCCGGCGACCATGCACGCCTACCTGGCCGATGTCATGGCGGGCACGACGCTCCAGCCGCAATACGATCGCCCGGCGCTCGAGTGGCTGCTCGATCAGGCCGCGCGCAAGACGCGTCATGGCAGTCTTCGGGCGCGTGCCGTGCGCGATCGCGAGCAGCGGCTCGCGGGATGGTTCATCCACTACGCACGCGCCGGCGCAGTGAGCGAGGTGGTCCAGATCGCCGCGCGCAGAGGTGCGTTCGTGCCCGTTCTCCAGAGGCTCGTGTTCGATGCGTGGCGGCTCGGCTCGACGGCGCTCCGCGGGCGGCTGGATCCGCGCTACGCGCAGGAGCTGTCCGAGCAGCACTGCTGGATGCGGCGCGACTGCAACTGGACGCTGGTTCACTCGAGCGATGCGCCCCTGCTCTCGGCGATCCACCAGGGCAGGATGTTCCTGAGCCGTCTCGAGGGCGAGTGGTGGATGCGCTTTCTCGAGGAATGACTCCGAGTCCCCCGCGCGCAATGAAGATCTGTTTCGTCGGTCTCGACAATCTGCCCGTGCTGGCGCCCGAATTCCGCCATCTTCCGATCGGTGGAGAATCGGTACAGCAGACGCTGCTCGCGCGGGCGCTCGCGCGGCGCGGATCCCAGGTCTCGATGGTGGTCGCGGATTGGGGACAGGAAGATGGCAGACGCTGGGACGGGATCCGCGTTTTCAAGGCTTATCGCCCGCGCGCCGGCATGCCGGTGTTGCGTTTCATACATCCGCGGTGGACCGGTCTGTGGTCGGCGCTCGCCCGCGTCGATGCCGACGTTTACTACACGAGCTGCGCGGGAATGCACGTAGGCCTCGTCGCGATCTTCTGCCGCCGCCACGGCCGCGGTTTCGTTTTTCGCGCCGCGAGCGATCCGGACTGCGACCGGGCACGCCTGCCGCTGCTCATCCGCTACGCGCGCGACCGCTGGCTCTATCGCCACGGGCTCACCCATGCGCACGCGATACTGGTGCAGAGCACCGCGCAAGCTGCGGCGCTCGCGCGGAGCTACGGGCTCGCGGCGAAGATCGCCGGCATGCTGGTCGATCCGCCGCGTCCTGCACCGCGCCGCGATATCGATCTGCTGTGGGTCGGCAACCTGAAGCGCGTCAAACGACCCGACCGCATGCTCGAGCTCGCGCGCTTGCTGCCCGACGCGCGCGTTCATGTCGCAGGGGGAGAAACGGGCGGGGAAGAGGCGCTCTTCGAAGCGTTCGAGCGCGGGGCGGCTGTACTGCCCAATCTGACGTATCACGGCCGCCTGCCGTACGCCGAGGCGTGCGCGCTCTACGGCCGGGCCCGGGTGCTCGTGAACACTTCGGATGTCGAAGGCTTTCCCAACGCGTATCTGCAAGCCTGGACCCATGGCGTGCCGGTCGTGACGCTGATCGATCCGGACGGGCTCATCGCTCGCGAAGGGCTCGGGCTCGCGGCAGCATCCCCCGAAGCGCTTGCGGAGGCCGTTCAGCGGCTGCTGACTGACGCGGCGGCCTGGAACGAAGCGAGCGAGCGCTGCCGCCGCTACATGGCGCGCCACTACGACGAAGAGCGCATCCTCGCCGACTATCTCGACGCTTTCCGCGAAGCCGGACGTGCAGCGACCCGTGGTCGGGAAGCGCTGTCACCGCTGCGCCGCCATGCCTGATACCCCCTTCATCATCACCATCGACACCGAAGGCGACAACCTGTGGGCGCGCCCGCGCGAAATTACGACGCGCAATGCCGCATACCTGCCGCGCTTCCAGGCGTTGTGCGAGCGCTATCGCTTCAAGCCGGTCTATCTCACGAACTACGAAATGGCGCTCTGCGACGCGTTCGTGGAATTCGGGCGCGCGGTCGTCGCGCGCGATGCGGGCGAGATCGGCATGCACCTGCACGCATGGAACTCGCCGCCCCTGCACGCGCTCACCGCCGACGATTACCGCCACCAACCTTACCTCATCGAGTACCCCGCGCCGATCATGAAGAACAAGATCCGCACGCTGACGGCGCTGCTCGAAGAGCGCTTCGGCCGCCGCATGGTGAGCCATCGCGCCGGACGCTGGGCGTTCGACGGCCGCTACGCGGCGATGCTGCTCGACGCGGGATATCGCGTGGACTGTTCGGTCACGCCGGGCGTCGACTGGCGGGGCACCAAGGGCGCACCACAGGGGCATGGCGGCACCGACTACACGCGCTTTCCCGACCGGCCGTATTTCATGTCCCCGGCCGACATTTCAAAGCCGGCGGGGAGCGGGCTGCTCGAGGTGCCGATGACGGTCCGCTCGGGGCGGCTCTACCGGCGTATGCCGTGGGCCTATCACGTGCCGGTCGTGCGCTGGATCGCCAAGAAACTTTCGCCGGCCCCGCGCTGGCTGTGCCCCACGCCGCTCGAGGAGAAGCATAATCCGCACGCGATGATCGAGCTCGCGCGCCAGGCGCGGGCGGATGGCGCGAGCCACATGGAGTTCATGCTCCACTCCTCCGAGCTCATGCCGGGCGGGAGCGCAGCTTACCGCACCGCCGCGGACATCGATTGGCTCTACGACCATCTCGAGATGCTGTTCGACGAACTTTCCCGCTGGTGTCGCGGCACGACGCTCGCCGAGATCGACGCCGCGCTGCGGCGGGCGGCGGGTTCGCTCGCGGCAAGCCCACCTGCGCGCGAAGCACGGCAGGCGCCGCTGCCTGCGTAAATCGCCCAGTATTCTCCACGCGAAGGATTCCATGATCCGTTATCGAGGCCTTGCGACCACCTACGGCGAAGTCTGGTACGACGAAGAACTGCCCGAGCCTTGCGACGTCGATGTCGCGCTGTACCGGCAGCGGACGGCGCCGGTTGCCGGCGCCCGTGCGATGCCCATGCTCTCGCTCGTCGTCGACCTCGCGCTCGGCGAAGACGAAATCATGGAGGGCTTCGGCAAGGACTGTCGCTACAAGGTGAGGCGTGCCGATAGCCGCGACGGCCTCGTCATGGAATTCATCGACGATCCCGAGCGCCGGCTCGACGAATTCCGGGTGTTCTACGACGCATTCGCCGCCGAGAAAGGCCTGAACCCCTGCTATTACGAGTGGCTCGTCGCGGCCTGCGCGGCCCGCCGCCTCGTGCTCACTTGCGCCACGAAGGACGGCGAGCCGCTCGTGTGGCACGCGCTGCTGGTCGCGCAGGACAGCGCCTGGCTGCAGTATACCGGCTCGTGCTTTCGCAACCGCGACAACGCCTACCGGGCGGTGGTAGGACGCGCCAACCGCTGGCTCCACTGGCAGGAGATGCTGCGCTTCCGTGCGCTCGGCCTCGCGCGCTACGACTGGGGCGGTCTTTTCGAAGACGAATCCACGCCGGAGCGCGCCGGCATCAACCGCTTCAAGAAGGAATTCGGGGGGACGGCAGTGCGCAGGTACGATTGCGTGAGGCCGCTGACCGTGAAAGGGCGCGTGTGGCTGCCGCTGCGCGAGGCGTGGCAGCGGCGCCATGCCGTCCAGGCAGCCTGCGCCGGACTCTTTCAGCGCAAGCTTTCGACCGAACGCGCGGGATAGCGGGCCGTCAGCCGCCGTAATTCCAGGTGGTCTCGGCGATGGTGAGCGGACGCACCTCTTCCCGGCACGCCGCCTCCACGACGCGGAGAATCACCACTGCGTGATCGCCCCCGGTATCGAGGATGCGGTGAACCGCGCACTCGACGTGCGCCGGAAGCCGCATCAGCACCGGTGCAGCCGTTACGCCCTCGGAAAAGGGCTCGCCATTGATCGTCTCTCCGGCAGCGGCGGTCGGAAAGAAGAAGCGCCGTGCAATTTCCTTCTGGTCGCTCCCCACGATGTGCAGCACCGCCGTACCGCTCTCCTCCAGGCACCTGAAGACATTGCTGTCGCGCCGCACGGCGGCCATGATGAGCGGCGGCTTGAACGACGCCTGCGAGACCCAGGTGACGGTCGCCGCACCGTAACGGTCCCCACTGCGCGAGGTGAGCACATAAACCCCGTGCGAGATCATGCGCAGCGTCTGCTTTCGGACTTTCGTATCCATGGCAGCCTGCCGCGCCCGCGGTTTCTAGCGCGCCCCGATCCCGCGCGCCGCGGTCGCCATCTCCGGCGCGCGCCACAGCGCCTCATACGCGGCGATCAGCTTCGGCACCTCGTGGCGCCATTCAAGCTCGCTCTCCACGCGCCGCCGCCCGTACTCGCCCATGCGCGCACGCCGGGCGGGATCGTCGAGCAGCTCCAGAATCTTTGCCGCGAGATCCCGCGGGTCGTTGCGGCGCGCGTAGAGCGATGCCTCCTGTGCCGAATGGCGGCCCTCGGTCAGGTCGAATTGCACGATCGGCTTCCCGAGCGCCATGTATTCCATGATTTTGTTCATGGTGGACTTGTCGTTCATCTCGTTCGCGACGTCCGGGTTCACGCACACGTCCGCCGTGTTGAGCATCGCGAGCATCATCTCGTCCGGCACCCGCCCGGTGAACGTGACGTAATCTGCAACGCCGAGCTCGACCGCGAGCCGCTTCATGCGCTCGAGCGAGGTGCCCCCGCCCACGAGCCCGAAGTGGACATCGCGGCGGCCGTGCTCGAAGACGATCACGCGCGCGGATTCGAGCAGATAGTCGATGCCTTCCTGCCGACCCATCACGCCGACGTAGCCCACGAGATAGCGCCGCCCGCGCTTGACATCGGGCTGCGGCGGCAGGATCTTCATGCGCTCGAGGCTCGGCCCGCTGCGCACCACGAAAACGCGCGCCGGATCCATGCGCCCGCGCTCGATCGCGATGCGGCGGTACGATTCGTTGGTTGCGAGCGCGACGTCGGCGCTGCGATAGGTCCAGTGCTCGAGCCTCACCAGCAGCCGGTAAAACGCATCGCGCCGCCCGAACTTCGCCTCGTAGAGCTCGGGGTTGAGATCGTGGTGGTCGAACAGGAACTTCCGGCCGAAGAGCTTGAAGAAACCCCCGATCAGGAAGAAGAGATCCGGCGGATTGCAGGCATGGATCACGTCGAAGCCACGCGTGAAGAACACGCGCCACGAGAGGAAGAACGCCTTGGTGAGCGCGGTCGCATATTCGATCAGATACCCCATCGCGCCTTCACCTTCCAGCGGCAGGCGATAGCGCCAGATGTGAATGCCGTCGATCGCTTCGAAGGTCTTTTCATGGCCGCGTCCGGTCGGGCAGACGATCGACACGGTGTAGCCCGCGTCCCGGAGTGTCGTCGCCTCCTGCCACACCCGGCGGTCGAAGGGACTCGGCAGATTCTCGACGAGAAAAAGCACGCGTCGCGGCTGCGGCACTTTCAGCGCTCCTTTCGTGCGGGCGGCGTCATGCGGGCGATGCACTGCCCTACCAGCACAGCCCCTCGTAGACGCCGGCAACGCTGCGGGAATCGCAGATGCGCACGAAATCGATCAGCGTCTGCCCGGCCGCCAGCCGCTGCGGCACGTCGCGAAACTCCGGTGCGGCGTTGCCGATCACGATCGTGCGCGCGTGGGCCAGCACGTCCTCGATCGAGGGCACCATCAGCCGCGAAATGTGCGGAATGTGATTGAGAATGTAGTCGCGGTTCGCGCCGTGCAGGCTGGCGAGCCGCACGTTGCTGTCGTAAACGCGCAGATCGTAGCCTTTGCCGATCAGCCGCTCGGCGAGCTCGACGACCGGGCTTTCCCGCAAGTCGTCGGTTCCCGCCTTGAAGCTGAAGCCGAGTATGCCGACCGCTCGGTGCCCTTTTTCCATCACGGCCCGCACGCCGCGCTCGATCTGCTGCTCGTTGCTCGGCAGGATTGCACCCAGGATGGGGAGCACGAGGTCGAGCGTCTTCGCCTTGTAGAGCAGCGCGCGCAGATCCTTCGGCAGGCACGAGCCGCCGAACGCGAATCCCGGCTTGAGATAATAGGACGAGAGGTTGAGCTTCACGTCCTGGCAGAAGATCTCCATCACACGGTGCGCGTCCACATCGAGCGCCTTGCAGATGTTGCCGATCTCGTTCGCGAATCCGACCTTGAGCGCGTGCCAGGCATTGTCGGCGTACTTCACCACTTCCGCGGTGCCGATGTCGGTGCGGATGAGCGGGCCGGGCACCCTGGCATAGACGCTCGCGAGGCGATCGCCGCTCGCCTGGTTGAATTCGCCGATGACGGTCTTCGGCGGATGATCGTAGTCGTATATCGCGGTGCCTTCGCGCAGGAACTCCGGATTGATGCAGACCCCGAACTCCTGCCCGGCGCGCTTGCCGGAGTGCGATTCGAGCGCGGGAATGACCATCTCCCGCATCGTGCCCGGGAGCAGCGTGCTGCGCATCACCACCACCGGCGCCGCGGGATGATCGCGCAGCGCGAGCCCGATTTCCTCGCATACCCGGCGCACATACGCGAGATCGATGCTGCCGTTGCGCTGGCCCGGCGTGCCGACGCACACGAACAGGAGATCGCTCTCACGGACCGCTGCTGCAACATCGCGCGTCGTGCTCAGGCGCCCCGCTGCCACCTGCTCGCCGATCAGCTCTTCGAGACCCGGCTCCACGATCGGAGAGCGGCCGCCTGCGATCAACCTGACCTTGAGCTCGTTGGTATCGACACCGATCACCCGATGGCCGTCCTTCGCAAGACACGCCGCGGACACCGCGCCGACATACCCCAATCCGAACACGCTGATTCGCATCATGCGCTGCCGATTCCTCTTGAGCTGTGCTGCAGTCAATGCGCGGCGCAAGGCGTTCGTCGCGGCGCCGCACGCCTTCGCCAGCATGCCGCAGTCCGGTGACAGACATGGGGCGATCGCCCCGGTCGCTATAGTCCGTTCAGTTCAATGCGCGCGCCTCGCGCAGGTGGCCGCCTTCACGCATCGCGAGCTGCCACGCATGGTCGAGCACCGGAACGAGACGGCTCTCGGTATAGCGCGCGAGCACGCGCGCCTGTGCCGCCGCCGCCATGCGGGCGAGCATCTCGGGATCCGCCATGAGACGTGCCATCCGGTCCGCGAGCGCCCCGGCATCACCTACCGGGATCACGAACGCACACTCACCTTCCGCTCCGACGATTTCGGGCACGGCCCCGACCGGAGTGACGATCGCCGCGCAGCCAAGCGCCATCGCCTCGAGCAGCGCATTGGGAAAGCCCTCGCTCGAAGAAATCTGGAGGAAGACATCGGCTTCGCGGATCGCGGCGAGCGCTTCCGCGTGCTCGAGGAAATCGAGCATGCGCACCTGTCCGGCAAGTCCCGCTTCGCGGATATGCTCCCGCAGCGGCCCGGGCACCGCCATGATCGTCGCATCGACCGCGATGCCGCGCGCCGAGAGCAGGCGAATCGCCTCGATAAGCACGTAAGCGCCCTTGAGCTTCGGCACTTCGCCGGAGCAGAGCAGGAAGCGCGCTGAGCGCGGGCGCCCCGTGCGCCGCTCCACCAGCGATTCGCGCACGAAGTTGCCGAGGATCACCGTCGGTCCGGCGCGTCTCAGCCGCGCGACGTAACGCATCCAGTACTCCGACTGCACGATCAGCACGGCGGGCTGGCGCAACGTCCAGCGTATGCCGGCGCGCGCCAGCGATCCCGAGGCTTCGTAGAAGCGATCGAACGAACCGCCGATGCGTACCACGAGCGGGCGACGCAGGAGCCTGCCCATGACGACGTAGAGCGCCGATTCCCAGAACGCCTGGAAATCGCTCGCCTGGATCTGTATCACGCCGGGACGACGTGTGAGCACGATCCAGGGATAGATCGCGAGGTGCCACAGCGTGATCAGGATACCCAGCACGACGCGCTTCACGCCGCCGCGGAATACGGCGGCGTAACCGTAGTTGTCGCGCTTCACGTTGCGCTTTCCCGGGCGCGAGGTGGTAAATGGAATGAACTCGTACTTATCCCTGAGCGGGGAGCGCACGATGTTGCGCATGAAGGTCGTCACTCCGCCTTTGGTGGGAGGCCACGGGCCGACCATCAGAATGCGGGGACGGGCCGTCATCGCTGTACGCTCTCGCGCATCGCTCGCCTCAGCACGCGATCTGCGTCCGAAGGTGCACTACGCCTTCGACTTCGCAGCGCCACACGATGGTTGGCGCCGGCTCGCGCTCGTCGAAACGCCGCGACACCCAGCCGAACAGGGGCGTAATACTGCCGTGGTAAACGCGTGACTCGCTGCCATCGGCTTCCGGCAGGTGCAGTCGCACCGTGCTTGCGCCCCGCCTCACCATCACCCCGTCCTGCGCGTGCGCGACGTTGCACTGCTCGCTGCAATGGAACAGGAGCTCGACGCTGTGACGGCCGCGCGCCTCGACCGTGTCATCGATCGTGATCAGGCGCGCCCGCTTGTCGAGCTCGATGCGGCGCCGGTGGATCACGGGATCGGGAAGCGCGCGATACCCGTCGTGCCACCCTTCGAAGCGATCGCGCTCCGGCGCCGAGGACCATGCGGCGCAGTGCGCCCGCGCCTTTCTGAGCCACATGAAATTGCCGCCCGGCTGCGACTGATCGACACCGTCGATGCGCACGGTATTGTGGGCGGCGGTGCCACGGAAATAGCGGCGCCATGCGGCCTGCGTGTGATAGGCGTAGGTGCCGGGATCGACGAAGAACTCCACACCCCCGACACTCAGCCAGAAGGCAAGCGCATCGGCATGCCCGTGCGCCGCAATCTCCCGATAGCCGAGCGGACCGGCATCGACCACCAGACGAATCTCGCGGGGCGTCTCGAATTCGCAGCCGAGCACGTAATAGCCGCCTTCGGGAAAGGCGCACCTGACCGGCAGGCGCGCATTCCGTCCGTCGATCCCGGAAAACGTGCGGTCCGCATCCGGAACGAGCCAGCGCGTACGCTCGTCGAGCGTTCCGGCCTTCCGTTTGAAGTCAGCGCGCCGAAACAGCACCGCGCCGGTCGCGAGGGTCGAGCGATAACTGCAGAATTGAGGGCGGTGGTCGAGCCGCAGCACGAGCGCATCGTCGGAGTCGCCGAGCATCGGCACGTTGCCGCTCACATCCATGATCGAGGCGAGATATTCGAGCATCGCGAGCAGGCGTGCGCGGTACGACGCGGAGAACGGTTCCCCGTCCGCCTCTGCCGCGATCGCGCACAGGATCAGCAGCTCGAGCTCGTAGCGTTGATACGCCACCGCCTGCTCTCGGTTGACGCCGTCGGCGGCGTTCTGCAGTACGATTTCACGCTCCAGGATGCGTCGCGCTTCCCGCTTCCAGCGCGCCGCCTCCGGCCAGCACGGCCAGGTCAGCGCCGCGATATGGAGCCCGGCGGCCTCGCCGATCAAGTGGTTGTTGGCCGAAGAGTAGAGCGAAAAGAAACCGCGGATGAAGCGCGCGTGTTGATAGATCGATGCGAGCCACCGCTCGCGGAACGGCTCGTGCGCCGTGAGCGCCCGGCCATTTCCGAGCAGCTGCCACGCCGCAGACCAACTGATGAGCCGCAGCGCCGCTTCGAGCGCGCTCGCCCAGTTGGGCCCTCGCGGATGCGGACAGGCGGCGACCCAGCTCTCCAGATGCGCCTGCAGGACATCGAAGTATTTCCTCTGGCCCGTCACGGCGTGCGCCTGCGCCAGCGTGACGAGATGCTGATGGCGGTTGAGCTCCCAGAGGTATTTGATGTCACCGACCAGCCGCGGGTCGCGATAATCGAGGTGCTTGCCGAAGCTGAGCGGAGCCTCGACGCCGGTCCTCGGATCCACGTTCCATCGCGGCGGACACCCGAGCTGAGCGCCTTTCAGGGCGAAGAGATCGAAGCGCCCTGCCGCGATGCGCTCCGCTGCCGCGACGCAGTGCTCGATCTCGGGCGTGTCGGGCACCCGAATCCACAGCGCTGAAGAAACTGCCGTTTGGGCAGGCGGCACGGCCGATATGCCGGGCCGCACGCGCTCTGCGCGCGTGCGCAGCGCCCGCAGTGCGCGATGGCCCAGCTCGGCGGGCGACATGCAGCGCAGCCGGTTCCAGTACCAGCCGAGCCGCTGCATCGCGTCTCCGAGGCGCCGTCTGCGCCGCTGCCAGATCCGACCGGGGGCCTCACGCTCGAGCATACTGTCGATGCCAGATCTCGAGGTTGAGCAGCGCCCACAGAAGCTTCTCGTGGTTGTGGCGCCCATCGAAGTGCTCGGCGAGCACTTGGTCGAGCACCGCTTCGTCGTAATAGCGGCGCGTGAGCGAATCGCTGCCTTGCAGATGATTGCGAAGATAGTCACGAAGGTCGGCGCGGAACCACTCGTTCACCGGGACGCGGAATCCGACCTTTGGCCGCTTGAGGATGCGCTCGGGCAGCACCTTACGGCACGCCTCGCGCAGGATCCATTTGGTGCACCAGCCGCGCACGCGATACTCGTCGGGCAGGCTCGACACATAAGCGGCAAACTCGTGATCTAGAAACGGTACGCGGGATTCGATCGATGCGGCCATCGTCATGCGGTCGCCGCGCTCGAGCAGATTGTCCGGAAGCCAGCTCGTCTGATCGAAATAGAGGATGCGGCGCAGCGCGCTCGCCCGCGGATCGGCGTCGAACGGCGGCTCGTCGTTACGCAGCGTGCCGTTCAGCCGCAGCACCGACAGCCGGTCGCGCTCGTCGCGATCGAGCGCACCGAACCAGCGCACGTAGCGCTCGCGCCAGTCCTCGATGTTGAGATTCGCGACCGCGGTCTTGGCGCGCCGAAACCCATAGGGCAGCGCGTGCGTGAGCGGGCCGATCAGGGAACTGCGCAGCGCACGCGGCAGCTTCTGGTATCCGCTCGCATAGCGCTCGGCGATGTGCTTCGGATACCCCGCCAGGATCTCGTCGCTGCCCTCGCCCGTCAGCACCATCTTCACGCTGCGTGCAGCCTCGCGGGCGAGCAGGTAGATCGGGATGTCGGACGGCTCGGACACCGGCGCGTCGCGGAAGGCGACGAGCCGCGGCAGGTTCTCGACGATGTCGCGGTGCGCCACCACGATCTCGCAGTGCCGCGTGCCGAAATGAGCAGCCACTTCGGCGGCATACGGCAGCTCGCTGTAGCGATCCTCCGCGAACCCGACTGAAAACGTCCGCACGCTCGAGTTGTGGCGGCTCATGAGGGCGACGATCGTGGACGAATCGAGCCCTCCGGAGAGAAACGCCCCGAACGGCACATCGCTCACCATTTGAGACTTGACCGCGTCGTCGAGCCGGGCGAGAAATTCCGGCACGGCATCTTCCGGCGCGGCGGTGCGCGCAAGCGCCGCGCGATCGGGCGGCCTCCAGTAACGCTGCTCGCGATAGTGGCCGTGCGCCCATACCGCGAACGACGCCGGCGGCAGCTTGTGCACCCCGGCAAAGAGCGTCCGCGGCCCCGGGACATAACGATAGGCGAGATACTCCCAGACCGCCTGCAGGTTGACGGCCGGGCTCAGTCCAGGGACGCGCAGAAGCGCCTTCACCTCCGAGGCGAAGAATAAGCCCTCGCCGTTGCGATACACGAAGAGCGGCTTCTCGCCGAAACGGTCCCGCGCGAGAAAGAGGCGCTCGTTGCGCACGTCCCACACCGCGAACGCGAACATGCCGCGCAGGTGCTCCGCCACCGTCTCGCCCCAGTGCTGATAGGCCCGCAGCAGCACTTCGGTATCGGAGTCGCGCACGAAGCGGTAGCCGTGGCGCGCAAGCTCTTCGCGCAGCGCGCGGAAGTTGTAGATTTCGCCGTTGAAAACGAGGGCGAGCCCGGCTTCGCGGTCGCACATCGGCTGCCGCGCGCCCTCGGGGTCGATGATGGCAAGCCGTCGGTGCCCGAGAAAGACGTGGTGCCCCGAGACGGCGCGAAAGTACGCCGTGCCCTCGTCATCCGGGCCGCGATGCGCGATTTCGTTCAGCATCAGGGCAAGCGTGTCTTCCGCGAGCGCGCTCCCGGGACGCGCGACCCACCCCGCGATTCCGCACATGGCGATTCCTCAGCAGGTGACCGCGCGTCCCGTCGCTCCGCCGCACGCTGCGAGCGCGCGTGCGGGCAGACATCGGAGCAGCTTCATAGCCGCCACACGTGCAAGCCCTCGCGACGGAACGCGGCCGGGTCGAAGACGGATTTCACGTCGATGAAGCAGCCGGAGCGCACGATCTTCCCCACGTAATCGGACATCGGCCGCTCCAGGAACTCGCGGTGCGAGACAGCGAGGATGAGCGCATCGGCCGCGGGCAGCTCCTCCCAGCTCCGCAGACGGATGTCGTACTTGTGCAGCGCTTCGGAAGCATCCGCCACCGGGTCGTGGACGTAGGTCTCCACTTCGAACTCGCGCAGCCCCTGGATCACGTCGACCACCTTGGAATTGCGCACGTCGCTGCAGTTTTCCTTGAAGGTCAGGCCGAGGATGTTGACGCGCGCACCCTTGATGTTGCGGCCGGCGTGGATCATCTGCTGGATGGTCTTGCGCGCGATGTGCTGGCCCATGCCGTCGTTGATGCGGCGCCCGGCGAGGATCACCTCGGGGTGATAGCCCACGAGCTCGGCCTTGTGGGTCAGGTAGTAGGGATCGACCCCGATGCAGTGCCCGCCCACCAGACCCGGGCGGTACGGCAGAAAGTTCCACTTCGTGCCCGCGGCCTTGAGCACTTCCATGGTGTCGAGCCCGAGCTTGTCGAAGATGATCGCGAGCTCGTTCACGAACGCGATGTTGAGATCGCGCTGGGTGTTTTCGATGACCTTCGCCGCCTCCGCCACGCGGATCGAAGAGGCGCGATACACGCCCGCGGCGACGACCGATGCATAGAGATCCGCGATCTTTTCCAGCGTGTCGCCGTCGTCGCCGGACACGACTTTGGTGATGCGCGTGAAGCTGTGCTCGGGATCGCCCGGATTGATGCGCTCGGGCGAGTAGCCGACGTGGAAGTCGTGCCGCCAGCGCATGCCGGAGTGCCGTTCGAGCAGCGGCACGCAGATCTCCTCGGTGGCGCCGGGATACACGGTGGACTCGTAAATCACGATCGCGCCCGGCTTCATGTGCCGCCCGACGGTGATGCTCGCCGCTTCGAGCGGGCCGAAATCGGGTTGACGCGCGGCATTGATCGGCGTCGGTACGGCGACGATGACGAAATCCGCCTCGCCCAACGCCGCCGGGTCATCGCTGAAGCGCAGCTGTTCCGCCGTGCGCAGTTGGGCTGTCGGCATCTCGCGTGTCGTGTCGATGTGGTGCTGGAGCCCTTCGATACGCTTGCGCGAGATGTCGTAGCCGATCGTCGGCCGATGTTTGCCGAACTCCACCGCCATCGGCAGTCCGACATAGCCCAGGCCGACGATCGCCACCCGGGCGATTTCGGATGCGGTCCGCGTGACCGGCGCGGTCTGCCGCGCCGGTTGAGGTCTTTCGAGCACTTCCTGCATGTGGGTTCCCCCGGTTTCTATGCCGCGCGACAAAGCGCGGTCGTCGCCGTCGTACATCGCACGCCGTTCATCACGTCTACGCCGCCTGCGCCGCGCTCGGGCTCGCTGCGAGGTCGCGTTTGCGCTCGATGCTCGCCGCGTACCAGTCGATCGCGCGCGCGAGCCCCTCGCGGATCCGCCACAGCGGCTCGTAACCCAGGCGCTCGCGCGCCTTGCCGATGTCGGCCTGCGAAAGCCGCACGTCGCCCGGACGGAATGAGCGATAGACCGCACGGATTTCGCGCACATGGGGATAGCGCGGCTCGAGCAACGAGCGGATCAGCTCGAACAGCGCGTTCAACGTCGTCCGGGCGTTGACGGCGATGTTGTAGACCTGATTGACGGCGGCCGGGTCGTCCACCGTGGCGGCGAGAAGATTCGCTTGCACCACGTTGTCCACGTAACAGAAATCGCGCGCGGTCTCGCCGTCGCCGTTGATGTAAACCGGCTCGCCGCGGATCATCGCCGCAATCCAGAGCGGAATGACGGCCGCATAGGGCCCGTTCGGATCCTGGCGTGGTCCGAACACGTTGAAGTAGCGCAGCCCGATGGAGGGAAAGCCATAGCAGCGCGCGAAGATCTCCGCGTAAACCTCGTCCATGTACTTGCTCGCGGCATACGGCGAAAGCGGCCGGCCGATTTCCTCCTCGACCTTCACCAGCCGGGGATGATCGCCGTACACCGCGCTGGAACCGGCGTAGACGAAGCGCGCGACGCCCGCTTCGCGCGCCGCGAGCAGCATGTTGAGGAAGCCATTGACGTTGCACTCATGGGTGGTGAGCGGGTCCTCCATCGAGCGCGGCACGCTGCCGAGCGCCGCCTCGTGCAGGACGAAATCGGCGGCGCGGCATGCCTGGCGGCACGTGTCCAACGAGCGAATATCGCCGTCGATCAGGCGGAACCGCCGCCAGCGGTGGTCGCCGACCGCCTCCCGCACCTGCTGCAGATTGCGGCGATGTCCCGTTGCGAAATTGTCGAGGCCGACCACCCTTTGATCGAGATTGAGGAGCGCCTCGACCAGATGCGAGCCGATGAAGCCGGCTGCGCCGGTCACGAGCCAGGTGTGCGGACTGCGCGCGAGCCGCACCCGGACCTCTTCGTATGTCGTCATATCGTCCTTTCCTGTTCTCAAAACGGCCCGACGGCGTCCCCGCCCGGCGCGGCGGACGAGGGAGCGCGCGAGACGGGAATCGCGTGCATTCTCGGCGCGCCGTGTGTTCCCACATGGCGGCACGGATAGTCCGGATGGGCTCGTCGCGTGAGGAACTTCAGGTGTACGCGCGCCCAAGCGCGAGCCGCGCCGTCATGCGGTCCCCGAGCTAGCGCCGCGTCACCAGCGCGAGACCGTTGCACAGATTGGCGAGGCCCAGCAGCGTGAAGTAAGCGGCGCCGAGCGTCGCGCCGCCGACGAGCAGTCTGATGAAGGGCGGGCTCGCCCCAAAATACGACGCGGTGATCCACCAGCCGAGCGCAGCGGCCACCACCGCATATCCCAGCAGCGACGCGAGAGCGCTCCAGTCCTGCAGCCGGCGCATCGGCACGCCGGAAAGCCGTGAAATATGCTTCAGTGTGACAAGACGGTCGAGATAGATCGCGATCACGCTTCCGACAGCGGCGCCCGCGAGCCCGTAGTATTTGGCGGCGAACCAGCTCACGGGCACCGCTATCACGAGCGCAGCGATGTTCACCCGCACCACGAATGGCCCCTGCCGCAGGAGGAGCGTGATGCTCGCGAGTTCCACGATCAGCGCGAGCAGGCCGATGATATAGACCCGCATGACGGGCGCCGCGCCGATGTAGGCCTCCGTATAGACGAGCGTCACCACTTCTTCCGCAAACACGAATGCGAGCGCGGCGAGCGGACAGACGAGCGCCGCCACCATCGCGTTGGCCCGGCTGTTGAGCTCGAGCATGCCCCGGAGATCGCCTCCAGCCTCGAGCTTGCTCATGCTCGGAAGAAATGCGGTATTCACGGACTTGCGGAATATCGATACGAGCGTCCCGATCACCGCCCCGACCGAGAACGCCGCGAAGAGATGCAGCGAGAACAGCGTGGCGGCGATCCACTGGTCGGCCTGCGCCCGCAGATCGTACAGCGCGCCGGCCGCCCCGAACGGCGTCGCATGCTTCACCTGCCCGACGAACGCTTTCCAGCGCAGGATCGGACCGCGCAGGCCGTGATACCGCGCGACATAGACTCCGAGGAGTCCGAGCCTCAGGAGCACGAACGCGATCATCACGATCAGCACGGCCGCGAGGTCGTGTGTGATGATCGCCGCCAGCGAAAGCGCCACCGTGCGCAGCACTGCAAGCCCGATGATGACGCGCGTCTGCCACGCGACGCGCTCCTCGATCGCCGGCAGCATGTCGAGCAGCGATGCGGCGATCCACAGCGCGACGAACGTGGGAACGATGGCGCCATGCTCCTCCAGCGCCTGCATCGACTGCGGCAGCCACGGGTTCCAGCTGCTCACGGCCCAGCCCGAGATGAGCCCCGTGACCGCCAGGAAAAACAGGGTTTGATTGACGTAGAGCCGCCGCGTGTCGCCGTCGGATCGCGGCAGGAAATAGTACAGGCTCGCCGGCATCGCGAGCGGCGCGATCGACGAGGCGGTGCGCGCGGCGAGCCACAGCAGGCGATACTGCCCGAACGCGAGCGTATCGAGTGCGCGCGCCAGCACAACGGGGAGGAGGAACTGCGTCACGTAGTCGAATGCATTGGCTCCGCCGAGCGAGAGCGCGCGCTGACGCAGCCGCCTCAGCGTATGCGCGCGCGCACGGCCCTCGTGCTCTTCGCTCATCGCTCGTGCTCCACCCGCGCGGACGCGCCGGCCGGGCCGTGCGCGTCGGCGGCGCCCATCGAACGGCCGACTCGCATACGCCGCGCTTCCACGTATCGCAGATAGACCTCTTCGAGTCGGGCCGCCGCGCGGTCGATCGTGGCATGGGCTCGCACCCAATCGCGTTGCCGCGGCGCGAGCGCCTCGCGCTGCGACGCGGCCCACAGGATTGCGCGCGCCATGGCTGCGCCATCCCGCGTAGCGACGACCTGTCTTTCCAGCGGCAGGATGCGCCGGATGTCGGAGTAGTCGGTACTCACCACCGGCACGCCGAGCGCCATCGCTTCCAGCACCACGTTGGGAAATCCTTCGTTTACCGACGTGACGAAAAGCACGTCGCACTGTCGCACGATGGCGGGCACGTCGTCGCGCAGCCCCCCGAAGCGGATCCTGTCCTCTAGGCCGAGCCGCGCATAATGCGCCAGCACCTCAACCTTGTAGCTCCCGGAGTCCGCGGCGGCGCGCACTTGATAGCCGCCGGTCGCGGCCAGGCTGTCGCCGATGAACAGCACCCGCCACCGGGGATCCAGCGCGAGCAGGTGTGCGGCCGTCTCGAGCGCGAGGCGATAGTCCTTGATCGGCCGGATCGAGCCCACCAGACACGCCAGACGCACCTGCGTCTCGCCGAAAAACACAGCGCGATAATCGAGGGGACTTTCCGCCCGCCGCTCGAGCTCGTCGATGCGGATTCCGTTCCACACGACGTGAATGCGATCGGAGGGCAGGTTGAAGAGGCGCTGCGCAAACGCTGCCCCCCCATACGTGTTTGCCACAACACCGTCCGCACAGGCGCGCGTCAGCCGCTGCGCTATCCGCTGCAGCGGTGTCAGGACATATCCGTTGCTGCGCTCGGAATTGAGCACGGGAATGCCGCTTCCGAAGGCCGCGAGGCGCGCATAGAAATTGCCATCGTAGAGAACGCCGTGAACCACGTCGGGCCGCCAGCGGCGTAACATCCGGCGCAGCCGCCACAGCACGCGGCCGTCGAGCTTCGCGCGCTTGGGATCGACCACCAACGTGACGCCCGACCCGGCGAGCTCGATGGCGCGCGACACGTCGCGCGTCAAGGCGTAGATCGCGACCGCGTGGCGCCGTGCGCTCAGCTCGCGCGCGAGTTCGACGACCTGCTTTTCCGCGCCGCCGGGTCCCAGCCCGCTGATGACGTAGAGAATGCGCATCGTCAGCCCGCCCACCGCCCGCGCCACATCTCGAAGGCGAGGAGCAGCCAGACTTTCTGCAGATCGTTGCGATCGCGTTTCGGACCGCCTTCCCGGAAGCATCGTACTGCGCGTGCCACCTCTTCGGCGTCGAGGATGCCTGCGGCCCTGATCCGTTCGGGTGCGAGATGCTGGTCGACCAATCCGGCGAGCTCGCCGCGCAGCCAGCGCGAAAGCGGGATGCTGAAGCCCTTTTTCGGCCGCTCCAGCAGCTCACGCGGCACGTAGCGATAGAGAATGCGCCGCAGCAGGTGCTTCGTGCCCAGCGCCCCGCGCCGCATGTTCACCGGCAGCCGCAGCGCGAAGTCGACGATACGGTGGTCGAGGAGCGGCTCGCGTCCTTCGAGCCCGACGGCCATCGTCGTGCGATCCACCTTTGTAAGTATGTCGTCGGGAAGATAGTGGCGGATGTCCCAGCAGCTCATGTAGTCCACCAGCGAACGCGGATGCCCGTTGAGCGCGGATCGCGGTACCGTCTCTTGGCCGACCAGCCGCGCCGCCTCCTTCGGACGCCAGGAAGTGGACGAGACAGCGCACAATGCGCCTGCGTCGCAATCCGGAAGGAGCTCCTGGATCCGATCCAGCCGCTCGAACAGTCCGCGTCGCAAAGCGTGACGCATCGAGACCGGCAGGGGCAGGCCGACCGCGGCCTCGCGCATCGCGGGCTCCGGAAGAATGCGCAGCGCGTGCCCGAGCGCCCGGCGCAGCGGGCGTGGAATGCGCGCCATCATCCGCTCCCGCGCAAGCATGACGCTGTACTGATCGTAGCCGCTGAAAAGCTCGTCGCCGCCGTCGGCCGACAGCGCGACTTTCACCTGCTCCCGCGCGATGCGCGAAACGAGGAGCGTCGGCACGCCCGAGGAATCGCCAAAAGGCTCGTCGAACAGCTCGCCCCAGTGCGCAAGCGTTTCCTTCATCGCTTCCGGTGCGAGTACCTGCTCGGTGTGATGCGTGCCGAGCGCCGTGGCGACCTGGCGCGCCCACGGCGATTCGTCGAACGCGGGGTCGGTGAATCCGATGGTGAAGGTGTGTATGGTCTCGCCCGCGTGCCGCGCGAGGATCGCGGTCACCAGCGAGGAATCGAGCCCGCCCGACAGGAATACGCCGACCGGCACGTCGGAGACCATGCGATAACGAAACGCATCGATGAAGAGCGCTTCGAGTTCCGCCTCCAGCGTGTCTTCGCTGCCGGTGAGCGGGTCGCGCGGCGCGAGCGCCGACCAGTAGCAGCCCGTGCGCGGCTCGGCTTCGGCTCGCAGCTCGAGCCAGTGTCCCGGCTCCAGCTTGTGGACATTGCGGTAGATCGTGCGCGGCGCCGAGATGTAGCCGTACTGGAAGTACTCGGCGAGCGCGTCGCGGTCGAGTTCGGCACGCCAGGCCCGAAACGCGCGCAGGGCCTTAAGCTCCGATCCGAACCAGAGGATCCGTCCATCCCATGCATAGTAGAGCGGCTTCACCCCCAGGCGGTCGCGAATGAGCCACAGCCGGCGCGCACGCTCGTCCCACAGCGCGATGGCGAACATCCCGATGAAGCGCGCGAGCGCGGAAAGCCCCCACTCGCGCAGCGCAGCGAGAACGACTTCGGTATCTCCGGTGCCGCGGAAGAGGTGCCCGTGGCGGACGAGCTCCGCCTTGATCTCGCGAAAGTTGTAGATTTCGCCGTTGAAAGTGAGGACGCAGTCGCCCTCCGCCGAGGTCATCGGCTGACGGCCCGCTTCGGAGAGGTCGAGTATCGAGAGGCGGGTGTGACCGAAGCCTACGTCCCCGCCGGCTCGCACCCAGATGCCTTCGCCGTCGGGCCCGCGCTGCCGCAGGCTCCGAACCGACGCGGCGAGGTCGCGCAGCCACGCTCGGGGCTCTGCATCGCGCGCCCAGTACCCTGTGATTCCGCACATCGCCTAGCTCGCCGCTCTTCGGATACGTTCGCCATACATCATTCCGATCGCGAACCAGAGGAAGGCCTGCTCGGGCGCGGGAGTGAAGCTGCCGTCGGCGAAGCCCATGATGAGGAATGCGAGCAGCGCGGCTGCGGCGCCCTGGAAGAAGCCGCGCTCGCTCGCGCTCAGCGCCGGATTGGACGCCAACGCGCGAAAGCCTCTCCACACGTGGAGGAAGTAGGCGCACAGCAGCGCGAGGCCGATCAGCCCCATGTCGAGGATCGTCTGCAGATAGGCGCTGTGCGGATGCGTGACGAGCAGGCTCTTCCCGGAACGCACCGCGTCGGACCACAGCATTGCGCCGATGCCCTGGCCGTAGAAGGGGCTTTTCATGAGATCCGGAATGAGGGGAATCCAGATGTTGTCGATGCGGCCGGCGCTGACCGCGTTCGCCCCCATCCCCATGCCGGTCGTGACCCGCTGGTAGATCGGTTCCGGGAGGAAATAGAGCGCGGCCACCGCAACCACCAGTCCGACGAGCAGGCTTCCGATCTGCCGGCGCGAAATGAGGAACAGCACGCTCACCAGCATGAAGCCGACGAAACCGCCGCGTGAAAACGTGAGCACCAGCGCGACCACCACGAGTCCTATGGACGCGAGCAGCATCACTTTCAAGCCGTAGTCGCGGGTCTGCGACCACGTATAGAGCAGCAACGCATAGACGATGGCGTACATGCGGCCGAGCTCATTGGCATGCAACCCGAGGGGCGAGAGGAACTCGCGCTGTCGGCTGCTCGCGAGCTGCCCGAAATTCGCACCGGACAGGATGAAATACACCACCACCATCAGGCCCATGATCCATACCGAAACGATGAAGGGCCCGAGGAGCTTCTCCGGCCGCTCCATGCGCGCCACCGCCCCGGCGACCAGAATCGCGAAAAACACCAGGAGCAACGGCTTGATCACGAGGTCGCGCAGGTAGCCGATTCCATCGATGAACTTGACGTGCTCGGTGACGACGAAATACAGCGAAATCTCGCCCACGTGCTGCATGCCGAGGAATCCCGCCACCAGAAACGGGAGAACGTAAAGCAGGAGCAGAGGACACGGGATGAAGCGTCCGATGCCGCGATCGAGCAGCGCATGGAGGACGTACGATCCGACCGTCGCGGCCAGCAGCAGGTTCACCGGATTCAGGCCCGTAATGCCACCGATCTGGTGAGGAAAGATCTTGCTGGCCGATATCGGCATCAGCAACACCAGGAGCACCACGCCGATCCGGAAGTCGACCAGGATCAATACCGAAGCGACGACCGCCACCCCGACGATGACCGCCTTCCACTCGGCGAGCACGATCGCGTAGCCCCAGAACAGGCACAGCAGCGCGATGCCGGCGAACACCGCAAGCCGGGTGGCGGCCGCGCTCAGCGAGATCCGTGTGGCGCGATCGTCGCGAAAAGTGTCCCAGCGCGGCTCCGCGCGGATGGGAACATCGGGAGAAATGGCAGGCATCTGAACCTTGTTCAGCGCAGGCAGGTCTGCGCGTAGCCTGCGCGGCCCGCCCGCTGAAGTCTAAAAGGCATTCATCACGGTGCCGACGATCTGCGCTCCGGTATCGTGGAGATCGCGGATGACGCTCTTCGTGTCGGCGAGGCGCGTGTGGTCCTTGCGCGCGAGCACGACCGCGCCCCCGGCGTGATACGTCACGCTCTGGGCGTCGGCATACAGCTTCGCGGGCGGCGTGTCGATCAGGATCACGTCGAACCTGTTCTGCATTTCCTGCAACAGCCGTGCAAGCGGCGCCCGCGACAGCAGCTCCTGCGGATTGGGTGGCGGCGCCCCGGCCGGAAGCAGTGAAAGCCCCGCGAATCCGGGCACCGGAACCGCGGCGCTGGAGTCGCCACGTCCTGCCAGCACGGTCGAGAGTCCGATCCGGTCCGGCACGTTGAACAGCCGGTGCTGGCGGGGCGAGCGCAGGTCCGCATCGATCAGCAGCGTGCGCTCGCCGAGCTGCGAGAACACGATGGCGAGATTGGCGGTCACGTAGGTACGCCCCTCGCCGGTCTCTGGGCTCACGATCGCCAGCACGCGCCTCTGGTGCGTGCTATTGAACCAGCGGATGAGGAGCTGCGTGCGCAGCGCCCGCAACTCCTCCACGCGGCGGTGGAACGGGGCGTACGCGGCCACCAGCTCGGGGCTGACCGCGGCATCGCCGACGCCGACCTGCGGGAAGTCGTATTGACGCGCCAGCGCGAGCTGCAGGTCCTGCTCGGTGATGAGGCCGAGCCAGATGGCGGCCTCGCCGAAGCGCAGTCCTTCCGCCCGCTGCAGATCGACGATGCGGCGCGTGTCCGACTCGGTCAGCTTGCCTTCCGCGACCAGTATCGATCCGATGTTGCGCTCGGAGCCGACGACGCGCGCCGTCGTATCGAGCGTAAGCACATTTTCCTGGGCATTCATGGTGTCATCTCTCGTTTTTGATCAACCGGGTGCGGGCAACGCCCAGCCGTGGCCTTTCGGTCGGCCGAGAAGTCCGCGGGCGGGCTGCCATTCGTTGAGCTGCGCAAGGAGCGGGACTTCGGTGATGGCGAGATCGTCGATCGAGCGCACGCGGCGATCGAACTGCTCCATGAAGAACACTACGGCGAGGCCCAGCATGATGCCCATGACGAACGACAGGGCGACATTGAGCATGATCTTCGGGCGCGCCGGCATGGCAGGTTCGACCGCGGGATCGAGGACGGATACGTTGGTGCGATTCGCGCCGCTTTCGACCTTGCTCACCACGAACCGCTGCATGGCGGCGTCGTAGGCACGCTGCGCGCTCTCGACGTTGCGCGTGAGCACGGCGATTTCATTGCGGTAGTCCTTGAGTTCCAGCACGCGCGCACGCTGCTCGGCGAGCGTACTGCGCAGCTGCGCCTCGTGCTGACGCGCCTGGCGCGCGGCGTTCGCGAGCCCGGCAACGATCTTGTTCATTTCGCTGTTGAGCTCCACGCGGAGGCTTTGGTACTCGGCCCGCTGGCGCTGCAGCATGGGGTGGCTCGGGCCGAGATCTTCCGAGAGGTTGCGCAACTTCGCTTCGGACAACGCGAGCTCGGACTTCAGCCGCTGGACGTAGCTGTTCGCAAGCACCTCCGGAACTTTGTCGGCGGCGCTTGTACCGCTGCCGAGAAGCTGGCGCGCCATGCGTTCGCGCGACTCCGCCTCGGACGCCGCGTTCTGGGCTGTGACGAGATAGGTCGAAATCTCGGCAAGCCGGGAATTCTCGACGTCGAGCTTCTCGTCCGTCGCGACGATCTTCTTCTGCCGCTGATACTCGGTCAGCTTCGCCTGCGCATCCTCCAGGTTCGCGCGCAGGCCCTTCAGTTGCTCGTCGAACCAGTTCGCCGTGCGCTGGGTCGGCTCGACGCGCAGCTCGAGCGTGGTATCGATGTAGGCCTTCGCGAAGGCGTTGGCCACCTGCGCCGCAAGCTTCGGATCGTCCGAGGTGTACGAAATCTGGATCACGCTGCTCTGCGAGGTCTCGACCTTGAGCCACTTCAGGAGCCGGTCCGCGAGCCAGTTCTCGAACGAGCCGACGCCGCCCGTCGCTTCCTGGAAGTTCTCGCGCGCCAGCGGATTGTTGGCGAGCCCCAGGTCGCGCACCACCTTGTTCACCACCTTGTAGCTGCGGATGATGTCGGTCTGCGTCTGCATGTAGGCCGCCTGCTGCTGCTGCTGCTGAAGCGCGGGCACGAACGAGCTGCCGCCGCTCAGCGACTGCTCATCCTTGCTGTCGAGGAGCAGCGACACCGTGGCAACGTAGCTCTTGGGCAGCAGCAGACTCACCACCAGCGTCGTCAGCACCGTCGCGATGAGCACGAGCGCAAAGACGCCGGGGCGGGCGCGCAACGAAAGTAGCAACTGCTGAATGTTCATGTGTTCACCATGGGATGGTCGATATCGGATGCGGCGGCTAGAACCAGCCTTCCCGCACGTGAATCACGTCGTCGGGCTGAACGCGGTCCATCAGTCCCACTTCCACCTTCTGCAGCTTCCCGTCCGGGCCGCGGCGGCTCACGTTGATGCCGCGCTCGGTGGCGCGCTCGGTGAGTCCCCCGCCGAGCGAGATCGCCTGCATGACCGTCATATTTTTCTCGAAGCGATACGACCCCGCGCGTCGCACCTCGCCGTAGATGTAGAAAACCGGCGCGCGCTGGACGTAGATGGTGTCGCCGTTGCGGATGTCGATGTTCTTTGAGAGGTCGCCGCTGCGCACCATGGCGCCGATGTCGATCTCCATGCGCTCCGTCTTGCCGTCGCGATTGAGCACGATGTGCACGGTGTCGGCGCCGACCTCGTTGACGCCGCCGGCGAGCGCCAGCACGTCGGTCAGCTTGGCGCTCATCTCGTCGAGCGCGTAGCGGCCCGGCTTGTTGACCTGCCCGAGGATGGAGACCTGTCGGCTGCGCAACTCCGTCATGACCACCGTCACCTGCGGATTCAGCATGTATTTGCCTCGCTTCAGCTGGCGTGCGATCTCGGTGCCCGCAGCAGCCGTGGTCAAGCCGCCGATCTTCACTTCGCCGACCAGGGGAAAGGTGATCGTGCCGCCCTGCGAAATGCGTGTTTCCGTCGTGAGATCGGGATACTGGAACACCGTGACGCGCACGCCGTCGCCCGGGCCCAGCCGGTCGAGCCCTTCGGCGCCGAGCGCCGGCAGCGCCAACAGCGCGAGCGCGCACCCTGCGAGCACCGCCCACAGACTCCGCCCGCGGATTGCCCCGCACAGCACGTCAAGTCGCAGCGTGAGATTCATGATGGTCCTCCTGTCACTTCTGGATTTGCCCGTCACGATGGCGACGGGTTGGATTCGACTGATCGACAACCGCGCCTCATGCTCGTGCTGGTGTTCGCAGCCGAAGGCGGGCAGTCGCTTGGATGCGTGGCTCGCGGCCAAAGGCGCGGCCCGTCCCGCAGGTCCGGGATCGCCGCCACCACACGGTCGCCGCGAACTGTTTCTGTCCGACACTGGCCGCTCCGCACGAAAGAGACCATGGATTCCCGCTCCTCGGGAACCGGGTGTTGCGGTCGGGACTGTATGCGGAGCTTATGAAGCCACGGGACCGTAGCGCGAAAGCCTTTATGCTTCGTTCGGACTAGCGATACTCGACGCGCGACGCGCGGGCCGACCGGAACGAGCGGCACCTGATATCATGCCGTCCCTGCGCTCTTCGTAGTGCGTTTCCATACCGTGGGAGGGCGGATCAGGTAGTAGTCCGCGATGTCGGACGCATACGACTTCTCTGTCGTGCGATCGCGATGTCGTGTCGTTGTCCAACGACAATTTGTCGCAAGCCGGCGACAGCAGAATCTGCGCGTTCTCAAGCAGTTATCGGAAAAGTGCAATAGAGCGTCGCCAGCAGGCGACGAAGCAGCGCAATCAGCGCCGCGCCCTGCGTCTCAATCCCTTGATTTCGTTTCAGTTGCCGCTGCTGGCACATGCATTGCTCATCGCGGTCGGACGGTTTTTATGCCGCCACGCAAATAAAACGGCAAGGCTCGTCTGAAGAAGAGCCCGCCGCACAGGGATGATCGCGCCGCACAGGGAGAATTTAATGAGCTGGCATCGCTTCTTTGCAGCACACGCTGCAGTCCTCGTCGTTTCCGCTTTATCGCTCGCAAGCCCTTACGCATACGCCGGCGATACCGCAGCACCCTCCGTTCCGTCGAATCTGCGTGCGACATCCGTTTCCTCGACCGTGGTCGAGCTCCGGTGGAAGGCCTCTACGGACAACGTGAAGGTGACCGGCTATTACGTTTATCTCAACGATCAGCCGCTGGGGACGACGACGCGCACCGCCTTCACGCACAGCGGCCTCCAGTCGGGTACCCGATACACCTATCGGGTGAGTGCCTACGATGCCGCCTCGAATCATTCGGCCTGGACCGAGCCGCTCGCGGTGACCACGAGCGGCACGGCTCCGGCCGACACCACGGCGCCCACCGTGCCCACCGGGCTCACCGCAGCAGCCAGCTCTTCCACCCAGATCAACCTCAAGTGGAATCCCTCCACCGACAATGTGGCGGTGACCGGCTACTACGTATATCTCAACGACAAGCCGCTCACCACCACGACCACCACCTCGTTCTCGCACACCGGACTCACGGCGGGCACGACGTACAGCTATCGGGTCAGCGCCTACGACGCCGCGTCCAACGATTCGGCCTGGAGTGCGAGCGTCGCGGCGACCACGCCCAGCGCCACCACGAATGACACCACCGCGCCCACCGTGCCCACCGGGCTCACCGCAGCAGCCAGCTCTTCCACCCAGATCAACCTCAAGTGGAATCCCTCCACCGACAATGTGGCGGTGACCGGCTACTACGTATATCTCAACGACAAGCCGCTCACCACGACGACCACCACCTCGTTCTCGCACACCGGACTCACGGCGGGCACGACGTACAACTACCGGGTCAGCGCCTATGACGCCGTGCCCAATCACTCGGCCTGGACCTCAAGCGTCGCGGCGACCACGCCCAGCGCCACCACGAATGACACCACCGCGCCCACCGTCCCCACCGGACTCACCGCGGTGGCGAGTTCGTCCACCCAAGTCGATCTCAAGTGGAATCCGTCCACGGACGACGTCGGGGTGACCGGCTATTACGTCTATCTGAACGACAGGATTCTGGCGCAGACGACGACTACCACTTTCTCGCATACGGGACTGACTGCGGGGACGACCTATAACTACCGTGTCAGCGCCTACGATGCCGCGTCCAACGACTCGGCCTGGACCGCGAGCGTCGCCGCCACGACGCCGGGCGGTTCGAGCGGAACGCCTCAGGGAGATACCGGCGGCCTGCCGGTCATCCCGGGTGCAGCGGGTTTCGGTATCAATACCAAGGCGGGGCGCGGCGGAACCGTGTACCGCGTCACCAACCTGAATGCGAGCGGTGATGGATCGCTGAAAGCCTGCACCGACGCGAGTGGCCCGCGGGTCTGCATCTTCGAGGTGTCGGGAACGATCTACCTCACTGCCGATATCGTGATCCGGAACCCCTACATCACGATCGCGGGGCAGACCGCACCTTCCCCCGGTATCACGGTGCGCGGCGCGGGCATCAACATCGCCACGCACGATGTTTTGCTCCAGCACCTGCGCGTGCGTCCGGGCGACGCCACCACCGGCCCGGATCCCATCAACCGCGACGCGTTCAAGGTCGAGGCCGTCAACGGCGATTCCTACAACATCGTGATCGACCACGTGACGGGAAGTTGGGTTACGGACGAGGCCATCTCCACCTGGGGATCGAGCACCGGAAAGATCTACGACGTGACGATCCGGAATTCGATCTTCAGCGAGTCCCTGTACGACTCCATCAGCCCGGATGGGCTGCACTCCTGCGGCCTGCTGATCGGCTATCGCTCGAGCCGGGTGACGGTGATGAACAATCTCTTCGCCTTCGTCGGCTTCAGAAATCCGCTCATCAACGCGGATGCGACGGACGTCATGATCGTCAACAACATGCTCTACCGCACACGCAACTACGCCCAGGACCAGATCGACTTCGGCACGACGAGCTCCAGTTATGTACCGATGCGGGCTTCGGTGCAGGGCAATCATTTCGTGCTCGCGCCTGGGCTGTCAGCGATCAACACGATCAACATCCGCTCGAACAGCGCGCCCGACTTCAAGATCTTCGTGAAGGACAATTCCGGCCCGCTCATGACGAGCGATCCGTGGTCGGTGGTAAGGACCAACGGGCGCAGCATCTCGTCGCTGAATTCATCCACGCCTCCGGTGTGGGCGCCCGGCGTCGTCGCCATGCCCCATACCGAAGTGGAGAAATATGTCCTCGCCAAAGCCGGCGCGCGCCCGCTCGATCGCGACCCGGTCGATAGCCGCGTCATCACGCAGGTGCGCAACCGCACGGGCGGCATCATCAACTCGCCGTCCGACGTGGGCGGGTATCCGACGCTGGCGGTGAATTACCGGCCGCTCTCGCTCCCCGCGGACTACAACACGGTCACGGCCAGTGGCTACACCAACCTGGAACTCTGGCTGCACGAAATGGCCAGAGCCGTAGAGGGACAGTGAGGAAGGTTTCCGGACTTGATGCAGGATGCATACCGTCTTTCGGCTCGCCTCTTCGGGCTCTTCGCGGTGACTGTGCTGAGCGCTTTGAATGATGTCATCGCGGCGCCGGAGTCGCGGCTGCTGTTCAGCTCGGGTTTTGAAGGCTCGACAGCGCTGGAGCCGCCCGGGCAATGCTGGAAAACGGGCTGCTGGCAGAACGTCGTCGGAACCGACACGACGACCGGCTTCTCCTGGCCACCCGTTATCGGGGGCGCGAGCACTCTGCGCTTCCAGATGCTCGTGGGCGCTCCAGTGACCGCCTCGACCGTGGAGGACTACATCTCCAACGAGATACAGACCGTCATTGGACCGCGGGGCAGGCCTACGCGGGCGATGTACAGCGTGCTCAAGAAACGGGGCGAAGGATATTGCTGCACACAAAACACCTTCAATTTGCAGCCGGTCACCGATCCCGGGGACCTCTACATCAGCTACTGGCTGAAATATCAGCCGGACCTCATCGCCTCGATGAACAACCAGTGGCGCATGGTCTTCGAGTGGAAGACCGCGGGAGACTATCGGATCACGGTGCGCGTCGCCACTTACCGCGGCGCCGCGCCGTACTGGATCGTCATCGGGGACAACGAGGCGAACGGCGGTCTCCCCTACGAGCGCTATTGGGAAATCCCCAACAAGTCGCTGCCAGTACCGATTGGCAAGTGGTTCAAGGTCGAAGTGTTCTGGCACCGAAGTGCAGATAACGACGGGCGGATATGGGTGGCGGTGGACGGCCGGGTCATCGCGGATCGCCGGGGTCCCAACGTAGGCATACACAACAAGCCGATCAACCGCATCATGATGCCGAACCTCTATACCGGCGGCGTCTATCCCGCATATCACTGGATCGACGACATCGAAATCTGGGACGGGTTTCCGCCGCCGAACGGCAACAACCCGCCGTACGCGCCGCACTAGACAGCGATTGCATCACGCGCTCTTGAAGGGAGGGATATGCACAAACGCACGCGGGGCTTCACGCTCCTGGAACTGCTGGTCGTCATCGTCATCATCGGGCTCCTCGCCGGGTACGTGGCGCCGAGGTATTTTTCGCAAGTCGGAAAATCGGAAGTGCAGGTGGCGCGCGCGCAGATCGATGCGATCGAGAAGGCGCTCGAGCAGTATCGCCTCGACACGCGGCAGCTTCCGACCACTGAGCAGGGACTCTCCGCGCTCGTCACGCGCCCCGGAAACGAGCCCAACTGGCAGGGCCCCTATCTCAAGAAGATGCCCCCGAGCGATCCCTGGGGACGGCCCTTCGTGTATCGCACCCCCGGTCAGAAAGGGGACTTCGAACTCTTCTCGTACGGCCGCGACGGCAAGCCCGGCGGCACGGGCGAGGACGCCGATATCGGAATCCTGTAGCCGATGAAATTTCACGTCGTCGCCGTCGACGCCGCAAGGAACGTCGTTGCCCTCGATCTGCCCGCTGCGACCGCTGCGATCGCAACCGATACCGCGCGCAAGCGGGGGCTTACCGTGCTGTCGGTGCAGCCGCACAACCTCGTGCTGCGTCGCCTCAGCGGCGAGCCGGCGTTTCCGCTCACGCTGTTTTCGATCGAGCTGATGGCGCTGCTCGATGCCGGCCTCAATCTCGTCGAGGCGCTGCAGACCTTGAGTGAAAAGGAGCTTCATGGGGACCGCCACGCCGTGCTCGCCGGGCTGCTGGGCGGCATCTATCGCGGGGAGTCGTTTTCGCAGGCGGTGGGGAGATTCCCGCAGCACTTCCCGCCGCTCTACGTCGCGACCGTGAAGGCAAGCGAACGCACCGGCAATATCCGGGAGGCGCTTGCGCGCTACATCGCCTACCAGGAGGAAGTCGACCGTGTGCGCAAGAAGGTCGTAAGCGCTTCGATCTATCCCGCCATACTGATCGTGGTGGGTAGCCTCGTGCTCGCCTTTCTCATGTTCTACGTCGTGCCGCGCTTCGCGCGCGTGTACGAAAGCATCTCCGGCGACTTGCCGTTCTTTTCCCAGCTGCTGCTCGCGGCGGGCCGCGCGGTACAGGACCACGGCTGGCTGCTCGCCGCACTGATTGTGGCGGGCGCGGCGTTCGGCGCCTACGGGCTGACGCGTCCGTTCGTCCGTGCATGGGTGATCGAGCGCCTCTGGCGGATTCCTGCCGTCGGCGAGCGGATGAAGGTCTATCAGCTCGCCCGCCTCTATCGCACGGTCGGCATGCTGCTGCGCGCCGGGATACCGGTCGTTTCCGCGCTCGACATAACGCGCGATCTGCTCGACGCCCACCTGCGGGCGCAGCTCGCGCACGCGCGGATCCTGATCGGTGAAGGCCAGGCCATGTCGTCGGCCTTCAGCGCGACCGGCCTCGCGACCCCGGTTGCCGCACGCATGATGGCCGTCGGTGAGCGCGGCGGAGAAATGGGCGAGATGATGGAGCGCATCGCGCGTTTCCACGACGACGAGATCGCGCGCTTCGTCGAATGGTTCACCCGCGCCTTCGAGCCGGTGCTGATGGCGGTGCTCGGTATCTCGATAGGCCTCATCGTCGTTCTCATGTACATGCCGATCTTCGAACTCGCGGGAAGCATCCGATGAACCGCCCTGCCGATCCCGGTGTCGCCATCGCACCCGACGACCTCGCCTGGGCGCGCGCCGAATCCGCGCGCGGCGAGCGCAAGTTGATCGAGCTGCTCGAGGAGCGGCTCGCCTGCGGGCCGACTGCATTCGTATCGCGGCTCGCCCTGACGCTGCAGTTGCCCGCCGTCGCGCTCGACGACATGCGCGCCCAGGCGCCCGCTTTCGACGTCGTTCCGTACGCGGAAGCCTCCCGCCGCGCCTGCATCGCGCTGCGCGGTGACGACGGCACGCTGAGCGTCGTGCTGGGCGACCCCTATGACAGCGACACGCACGACTGGCTGGAAGAGCGCATCGAGGTGCCTTTCGGCTATTCGATCGCGCACCGGCTCGACATCCTGGCTTACCTCTCGCAGCAGGAAGCGGAACTGCGCGCGCTCGACGGCGTCGCGAGCGGCATCGGCGATCGCGGCGCGAGCCGCGAGGACGCGGAAGACATCTCGTTCGAGACCATCAGCGAGACCGACAGCACCGTGGTGCGGCTCGTCAACTCGACGCTCTACGACGCGCTCAAGGCGGGAGCCAGCGACATCCACCTCGAATCCACACCCTCCGGCCTCACCATCAAGAACCGCATCGACGGCGTGCTCACGCTGGCCGAATCCGTCCCCGGCGTGGAACTCGCCGAGCAGGTCATCTCGCGCATCAAGGTCATGTCCGCGCTCGACATCGCCGAGCGCCGCGTGCCCCAGGACGGCCGCTTCAAGGCGCGCCGCAACGGCCGCGAGATCGACTTCAGAGTCTCGGTGATGCCGAGCGTGCATGGGGAAGACGCGGTGCTGCGAATTCTGGACAAGCAATCGCTCTCCGATCAGCTCCACGGGCTGACGCTCGACCAGCTCGGCTTCGAAGCTCGGTTCGTCCAGCGCCTGCGCCGCCTATACTCCGAGCCCTACGGCATGATGCTCGTCACCGGTCCGACCGGCAGCGGGAAGACCACTACGCTCTACGCCGTGATGACGGAGGCGAACACGGGCCTCGACAAGATCATCACCATCGAGGACCCGGTGGAGTACCAGTTGACCGGAGTGCTCCAGATTCCGGTGAACGAGCAGAAGGGCCTCACCTTCGCCCGCGGCCTGCGCTCCATCCTGCGTCACGATCCCGACCGCATCATGGTCGGGGAGATCCGCGATCCGGAGACCGCCGAGATCGCGGTTCAGTCGGCCCTTACCGGCCATCTCGTCTACACCACGGTGCATGCGAACAACGCCTTCGACGTGCTGGGCCGCTTCACTCACATGGGCGTCGATCTCTACAACTTCGCGTCCGCGCTGAACTGCGTGCTCGCGCAACGCCTCGTGCGCGTCATCTGCCGCGAGTGCGCGGTGGACGATCCGCCCGACGCGGCCCTCCTGCGCGAATCCGGCCTTGGACAGATCAAGGTCGCCGATTACCGCTTCCGGCACGGCCGCGGCTGCGCGCACTGTCGCGGGACCGGTTACCGCGGGCGCAAGGCGATCGGCGAGCTGCTCGTGATGAACAACGATCTGCGCGAGCGGATCGTGGCGCGCGAGCCGGTGCGCAGGCTGAAGGAAGCGGCGGGCCTCGCCGGCGCCCTCACGCTGCGCGAAGCGGCGCTCGAACTCGTCCGAGCGGGCGAGACGACGCTGGAGGAGATCAATACCGGTCGTCCCGCGGTCACCGCCGTCATCTCCAATGAGTTCGTGCGTTACGCGCTGCTGCCGTGGAGCGCCGCGATCCGGCGCGAAGCCGAATGGCTCGCTTACGCCCGCCATCGCTACGGCACTATCCACGGCCCGGCAGCCGAAGGGTGGTTCATCCGGATCGCGCCGGCGGCACAGGGCCTTCCGCGCCTCGCCGCGGCGGTCGATCGCACGCTTCTCGGCGCCCTTCGCGAAGCGGTCCACCCGCACGGGCCGCTTGTTTCGGTGCAGCCTTATCTCATGGCCGCATACAACCGCGTGCAGGCTGCACTGAAGCACGCGGGGTCATGGCTCGTGTTCGAGGAGCCCGAACGCCTGACGTTGGCGCTCGTCGACCGCGGCGTCTGGCGCGCCGTTCGGACGCGGCGCAAGGAAGCGCACTGGCGCGCCGCGCTGCCGCGCCTCCTTGACCGCGAAAGCGCGCTGCTCGGACTCGAAGCGCCGTGCACCGAAGTGACGGTGTGCGCCGACGCCGCATTCGAGGAAGAGGCCTATGGTCCGTATCGCCTGCGCGGCCTGGCTCTTGCGGGCGATGGGCAGGCGGCGCTTGCAGTCGCGATGGGGTGATTCCGCATGCCGACTCTGGATCTCGATTTTCTGCGGACGCGACCGGCGTCGCCCTGGCTGCGCTGGCTGCTGCTCGCAATCGCGCTCGGCTTCGCGGCGGACGTGGGCTTTTCCTATTACGTCGTGCATGCGCGCTCGGCGCAGAACGAGGAAGCCCTGGCGCGCACGCGCCGCGCGGTCGACGGCGCGGCTCACGCTGCCGCAAGCCTCCGTCCCCCTACGGCGGACGAGATCAAGATTGCCCGCGAAACCATGCGCAGTCTCACCACGCCGTGGGGCAAGCTCTTCCGTGCCCTCGAATCGGCGGCGAGCGACCGCGTGGCGCTCCTCGCGATCGAGCCCGACGCGCGATCCGGCACGGTCCTGATTTCCGGGGAAGCCGCGGATTACGAGGCAGCGCTCGCCTATGTATCCGCGCTTGGCACGAGTTCGGCGCTCAAGCGGCCGCATCTCGTACGCCACGAGGAAGTGCAGAACGCGTCGGTGAAGGCAGTGCGCTTCGCGATCTCCGCCGCATGGGGTATGGAGCAATGAAAGTAACCGATGTGCTGCTACGCTTGCGGCACGAGCTCGGCCAGATGGGAATCGCTGCGCTCGCGATCATCGCGGCCGCCGTCGTTTTTGCGGTGTTGTTCCTGAAGCCGCTCGAGATCCGCAACCGCGCGCTCGAACGGGAGCTCGCGACAACGGCTCAGCACAGCGCATCGGCGGACGCCGCGTTGGCGCGGACCTCGACGCCGGCCGCAAAGATCGCCGCCTTCTATCGGTATCTCGCCACGGACCGCAAAGCGGTGGATTGGCTGAGAGTAATCCATGCGGCGGGCGAGAGGTCGGGCGTGCGGCTGAAATCGGCGCAGTATCGCGTCCGGGAGACCGGCACGCGCATCGAGCGTTACGAAGTGAGCCTGCCGCTACGCGGCAATTACGCGCAGATCCGCGCTTTTCTGGACAGCATCCTGCTCGACATTCCGGTGCTTTCGCTGGACGAGGTCAAGTTCAAGCGCGGTCACGCGGGCGAGTCGGAGGTCGAGGCCGAATTGCGCCTGTCGCTGCATCTCCTCGATTCGTAATCCGGTGGTTATCGGTCACACCATGCTCGCATTTCTGAAAAGACCTGCTGCGCCCCGCGCCCTCGCGGTCGTGCTGGCGTTGACGCTGCTCGCTACGGTGGTGATGGGCCGCGAGACGCCAGCGCCCCTCACGGTCGTCGCGCTCTCCGCGCCTGCGGCCGCACCGCAGGCCGGTGACGCGCTCGCCGACCTCGATATCGAGCGCCTCGGCCGCGCGCGGAACAGCGATGGTGTTCCCGATCTTTTCGGGCCGCAACGCAGCGGCGCACCGGCACCCGAAATCGCGACGCCCGAGCCGGCGCCTCCGCTGCCCTTCACCTATCTCGGGCAGTACATCGACGGCGAGCGCACGGAAATCTTCATTGCGCACGGCGACGAGCATTACACAGTACAGAAGGGGCAAACGCTCGAGGGCGCATACAGAGTCGAGAAGATCACGCCTCAGGCGATCACGTTCGTCTACCTTCCGCTGGGCATCCGGCAGAAGCTCGCCATCCCGACGCTCAAGTAAGGAATCCGCCATGAAACGACAGATCACGCTGCTGCTCGTCGGCCTCGCCATCGCCGGCTGCGCCACCACCCATCCCGCCTTCATGGAAGGTCGCACGCTGGTCGAATCCGGCAACGTCGAGGCGGGGCTCGCGCGCCTGGAAGAAGCCGCCCGCGCCGAGCCGGCGAACCAGGAGTACCGGACTTACTACTATCGCCAGCGCGACCTCGCGGTCCAGCGCGCGCTCACGCTCGCTGAAACCGCGCGCGCCGCGCAGTCGTTCGACCCCGCGGAGGAGGCCTATCGCCGCGCACTGGCGCTCGAAGCGTCCAACGCGCGCGCTACCGCCGGGCTGGAAGCGCTGGTGATCGAACGGCGCCATCGCGCCATGCTCGCGGAAGCGGAAGCGCTGCTGAAGCGGGGAAACGCGGAGGCTGCCCACGCCAGGGCGCGCGAGATCCTCACCGAGAATTCGGCGCACCGCGATGCGCAGGCCCTGATTCGCCGCATCGAGCGCGAAAGGGTGAAGGCGGCGACCGCGACCCCGCAGTTGAGCGCAACGCTGCGGAAGCCGATCACACTGGAGTTTCGAGATGCTCCGCTGCGCGCGGTGTTCGAGCTCATTTCGAAGCACACGGGCCTGAATTTCATCTTCGATCGCGAGGTCAAGCCCGACGTGCGGACCACCGTTTTCGTGAAAGACACGTCGATCGAGGATGTGATCCGCTTCGTGCTGGTGACGAACCAGCTCGAGCGCAAGGTGCTCAATGAGACGACGCTGCTCATCTATCCCAACACTCCGGCGAAGGTCCGCGACTACCGGGAGCTCGTCGTGAAGAGCTTCTATCTCGCCAACGCCGACGTGAAGCACACGGCGAACATGATCAAGACGCTGGTCAAGACCAAGGACGTGTACGTCGATGAGAAGCTGAACCTGCTGGTCATCCGCGACACGCCGGAGGCGGTGCGTATCGCCGAGCAGTTGGTGGCGAACCAGGATCTCGCGGAGCCGGAAGTGATGCTGGAAGTGGAGGTACTGGAAGTCGGAACGACGCTGCTCTCGGAGCTCGGCATCCGCTGGCCTGACCAGATCAGCGCAAGCCTGATCGGCGCCGCGGGCGTGCCCGGACAGATCACCCTGCCCGAATGGCAGAACCGCAATTCGAACCTCGTCCGGCTCTCCGTGACCGATCCGTTTCTCGTCGTCAATCTGAAGAACCAGAACGGACGCACCAACATCCTCGCCAACCCCCGCATCCGGGTGAAGAACAAGGAGAAGGCGAAGGTCCACATCGGCGACAAGGTGCCGGTCATCACGACCACGGCGGCCGGCACCGGATTCGTCTCTGAATCCGTGAATTACCTCGACGTGGGCCTCAAGCTGGAGGTCGAGCCGACCGTCTATCTCCAGGACGAAGTCGGCATCAAGGTGGGGCTCGAGGTGAGCAACATCGTGCGTGAAATTGCGAGCAAGAGCGGCACCCTCACCTACCAGGTGGGCACGCGCAATGCCGCGACCACGTTGCGCCTGAAAGACGGCGAGACGCAGGTGCTCGCCGGCCTCATCAGCGACGAAGACCGGCGCAACGCCGCGAAGGTACCGCTCCTCGGCGACCTGCCCGTGGTCGGCCGGTTGTTCACCAATAACAACGACACCGCGAACAAGACGGAGATCGTATTGCTCATCACGCCGCGCGTGGTGCGCAACCTCCAGCGTCCCGGGATCCGGCTCGAGGAATTCCCTTCCGGCACGGAAGGCGCGATCGGCGCCGCGCCGCTCATGCTGCAGAACGCGCCCAAGACGACGGTCCGGTAATGCGCCCCAGGATGCCAAACGCACGAACCGGGGGCTTCACGCTGATCGAGCTCCTGATCACGGTGGCGATCGTCGCGCTGCTCGCCTCCATCGCCCTGCCCCTGTCGGAAATCGCCGTCCAGCGCGGAAAGGAACAGGAGCTGCGGCATGCCTTGCGCGACATCCGGGAAGCGATCGATACCTACAAGCGTCTGGTGGAGGAAGGGCGGATTCGCCGCGCCGCGGACGCTTCGGGCTACCCGCCCGATCTCCGGGTGCTGATCGAGGGCGTCGAGGACGCAAGGAGCCCGACACGAGCAAAGATCCACCTGCTGCGGCGCCTCCCGCGCGACCCGCTCTTCGCGGATGCGAGTGCGCCGGCGGAGAAAACGTGGGGACTGCGCAGCTACGAAAGCAGCCACGACGACCCGCGTCCCGGCAAGGATGTGTTCGACGTGTATTCGCTCGCGGCCGGCACGGGCCTGAACGGCATTCCATACCGGGAGTGGTAGCGATGAAGCGAGGCTTCATGCAACAACCGGGTTTCACGCTGGTCGAGCTCATGGTGGTGCTCGCGGTGATCGCGCTGCTGATCTCGATCGTGGCGCCGCACTACGTCGGCCGCGTTGCGCGCGCCGAGGAAGTCGTGCTGCGCGAAAACCTCACGCTGCTGCGCGCAGCGCTGGACCGCCACTACGCCGATGCCGGGCGTTACCCCGCTTCCCTGGAGGAGCTGGTCAGCAAGAAATATCTCCGCGCTGTACCGACCGATCCCATCACGCAAAGCAGCACGACCTGGGTCGTCATTGCGCCCGACGATCCGGCCAAGGGCGCCGTGTTCGACGTGCGCAGCGGCGCAAAAGGCAACGGTGCGAGCGGAAAGCCGTATGCGGAGTGGTAAGGCCTCTCAGAGCGGCTTCACTTACCTCGTTCTGCTGACGGCGGTCGCGGTGATCGGCGTCGGCCTCGTCGCGGCATCCGAGGTGTGGTCGCACTCGCGCCAGCGGGAACAGGAGCGCGAGCTGCTCCATGTCGGCGAGCAGTTCCGGCGGGCGATCGGGCTCTATTACGAGCGCACGCCCGGGCCCGTGAAGCGCTATCCGGAGAAGCTCGAGGACCTGCTGGAAGACAAGCGCTACCTCGTCAGGCAGCGTTATCTGCGCAGGATCTTCGCGGACCCGATGACCGGCCGGGCCGAGTGGGGTTTCGTGCCGGCCCCGGGCGGCGGCATCATGGGCGTTTACAGCACGTCGGGGAGGCCGCCCATCAAGACGGCGAACTTCGCGGAGGAAAACCGCACGTTCAAGGACGCGGGAAGCTACTCGCAGTGGCAGTTCGTGTATCTCCCCACACAAAACGCGGGGAACCGGCCGCCCTCGCCGGCCGCGCAGCAGGGCTTGGTACGCTGACCGGCCCTGCCGCATTCCAGTGAAGCGAGCAGTGTGCAGGCGGTCGCCGCGGAACTCAAAGCCGCGTTGCGGGGACGGGTCCCGGTTACGCATGCACCATCCAGCGATGTAGACGTCCCGCCCACCCCTCAAAGCGACTTGCCGTGCGGGTTCCGCGAGCGACCGCCTGCAAGGTTGAAGCAGCCGGATGACAGTCGTGCGTATCAGTGGTGCAGGGTGGATGGGCGCATTGAACTAGGTGGCGGCGGCATCTCCGGAAGCGCGAGGATGCGCAGCGCGACCGCGCGGCCCACCGCCTGCGTGCGGTTCCGGACGTTCAGCTTGCGCAGGATCTTCCGCACGTGATCCTTGACGGTCAGCGTATTGATGCCGAGTGCCGCGGCGATCTGCATGTTGCTCTTGCCGTGATAGATGAGCTGCAGGATTTCCTTCTCGCGCGCGGTCAGCGCCGGCTCTGCGCTCACTTCACCCTCCCACCTTCAGGCAGGTGCCGCGCGCCCCGGGGATGAGCCGGATACGTCTGCGGTTCGGAGGCGCGGACCGCGGGGCGGCAGCCCGCTCGACGGCGCACCTGGACATGGGGCGGCAATGGCGCGGCAAGCAAAATTCTTCCTGGAGGGCGTCACTATGACGCGGCTGTGTGACAGGCATATGAAATCGGCCGTGTTAGTCCGATCGAGCTAGCGTGCCGGAGCACGCCGCAGAGCATGCGACACAACGACCGCACCTATCCTCTCTCCTGCTCGGATCAACAGCGAAGGGACGCACCCATGAACAGGGAAGAAATGATACGGCGGCTCGTGTCGTATTCGGTGGAAACCGCAGTGCGCGAACCTGACGCCTACTGGCTCCAGGAGATGTTCGAAAAAGGCTTCGCCGGCTATCGCCGGTTCTCGGACAGCAGGCTGAAGCGCGAGCTCGAGCTGCGCGGCCTCGATGAGGCCATGGAAACGGATGCCGATGAGGAAGGCTTCGACGAGGCCGACATCGACGATGCGCCGCCCGCGCTTGCGCCCTATGCCACTCTCGCTCGCGAGCCGGAATAGGACGGGCGCGGCGCCTCAAAGTTTTTCTGTGCATGAGCGAAAGACATGTGTGGAATCGTTGGCGCAGTCTCGCGCCGTAACGTCGTACCGATTCTCCTCGAAGGCCTGAAGCGGCTCGAATACCGCGGCTACGACTCCGCCGGAATGGCGGTGATCAACGGCAGCCTGCAGCGGCTGCGCAGCACCGGCCGCGTGGCATCGCTCGCGGCGCTCGCTCTCGAGCACGGGCTTTCGGGCACGATCGGCATCGCGCACACCCGCTGGGCAACCCATGGCGTGCCCTCCGAGCGCAATGCACATCCTCACGTATCGGGATCGATCTCGGTGGTTCACAACGGCATCATCGAGAACCACGAGGCGATGCGCCGTGCGCTCGAAGCCCGGGGCTACGCGTTCGTCTCCGATACCGATACCGAAGTCATCGCGCACCTCGTCCACTCACGGCTGCGCGCGGGCCTCGATCTCTTCAGTGCGGTGCGCTCGAGCACGGCCGACCTCGTCGGCGCCTATGCCATCGCAGTCGCCTGCGAGACCGATCCCGGACGGCTCGTCGTCGCCCGCATGGGCGCTCCCCTCATCCTCGGGGTCGGCGAGGGCGAGTTCTTCGCCGCTTCGGACGCCGCCGCGCTGATCCAGGTGACGCGCAACGTCGTGTACCTCGAGGAAGGCGACTGCGCCGAAATCACGCTGCGCGGCGTACGCATCGTCGACCGGGACGGGACTCCCTGCCACCGTGCGCTACGGGTGAGCGAGTTGAGCTGCGAATCGATCGAGGTGGCGCCCTACCGCCACCATATGCAGAAGGAGATCTTCGAGCAGCCGATGGGCGTCGCGAATACGCTCGAGATGGTGAACAACGCGCGCTCGATTTCGCCCGGCATTTTCGGCGCGCGCGCCGAGGCCGTGCTGCGCGAGACGGATGGCGTGCTGATCGTGGCATGCGGCACGAGCTACCACGCGGGCATGGTCGCGCGCTACTGGCTCGAAAGCGTCGCGCGCATCCCGTGCAATGTTGAAATCGCAAGCGAATACCGCTATCGCGAGTCGGTGCCCAATCCGCGCGGACTCGTGGTGGCGATCTCGCAGTCGGGCGAGACGGCCGACACGCTCGCCGCGGTACAGCACGCCCGCAAGCTCGGGCACCGGCACTGTCTCGCCATCTGCAACGTGCCGGAGTCCGCACTTGTGCGGATGGCGGACCTGCGCTTTCTGACTCGCGCGGGGCCGGAGATCGGCGTCGCCTCCACCAAGGCGTTCACGACGCAGCTCGCCGTGCTGGTGCTCCTCACGTTGACGCTCGCCAAGCTGCGCGGGCGCCTCTCGCCGGATCAGGAAGCGGAATTGCTGGTATCACTGCGCCACCTTCCGGCCGCCATCAGCAGCGTGCTCGGCCTGGAGTCCGCGGTGGCAGCCTGGGGCCGCCGGTTCGCGCGCCACCGGCATGCCCTCTTTCTCGGCCGCGGCATCCACTACCCGATCGCCATGGAAGGCGCGCTCAAACTGAAGGAGATCTCGTACATCCATGCGGAGGCCTACGCTGCGGGCGAGCTCAAGCACGGGCCGCTCGCGCTGGTCGATCGCGAGATGCCCGTCATCGCGATCGCGCCGAGGGACGCGCTTCTCGAGAAGCTTCAATCGAATTTGCAGGAAGTGCGCGCGCGGCGGCGAGCTGCACGTCATTGCCGATCCGCAGACCCGCATCGCCGAAAGCGACGGCGTCAGGGTGATCCGCATGCCGGAGCAGGCCGGCCTGCTCTCACCCATTCTGCATACGGTGCCGCTGCAGCTCCTCGCGTACTACGCAGCGCTGGAGAAGGGCACCGACATCGACAAGCCGCGCAACCTGGCGAAGTCGGTGACTGTCGAGTAAATCCTCAGGGATTCAGGATACGGAGCGCCAGCGCCTTGCCGATCGCCTGCGTGCGATTGAGCACGTTCAGCTTGCGCAGGATCTTCTGCACGTGATTCTTCACGGTCAGCGCGCTGATGTTGAGTATGATGCCGATCTCGATGTTGCTCTTGCCGTGATAGATCCACTGCAGGATCTCGGTCTCGCGCGCCGTGAGCACGCTCTCGACCGCCGGCTTCACCACCGAGCCGTCTCCGGGCCAGTTGATGCGGGTGCGCATCCACGCGGCGTGCAGGAACGGCACGACCAGACCGGCGACATGGCGCTCACGGCTGCCGACCGTCCCGGGCGCGCAACCAAACGTGAAGAAGCTCGCGAGTTCCCCGCTGCTGTCGTAGGTCCCGTGCGCCAGCACGCTGTGCGCCCCGATGCGCGCTAGCTCGCGTCCGAGCGCGCTTCCGGTGGTGGCGCCCACCGTCGCCTCGTCGAACGCCACCGGCTCGCAGTGGTTCTCTTCCCACGCCTTGATGAGCTGGGGCACGAGCGTCACGTCCTGCCGGAAAAGCTCGCTTACGCGCGCAGGCTCCACCAGCGCGGTCGAAAAGCTGTCCACGTAGAACGAGCCGGGCTCGCCGCTCGGCATCGCGCAGATGAGCAGCTCGTGCTCGAGCAGGCTCTGGAGCGCGCCCTGTGTCCAACTGAAGAATTCGTGGCGCGCATAGACTCTCAGCGATGCGTCGAGATTGAGCATCAGGGATTCGGCCTGGAGGTCTTCGCCGCGGCCGACAGCGGCATCGGTCATCACCGCCCGTGGCAACACGGACAGCGGAGAATCGGACTGCAGGGATAAACGCTCGTCTACTCTCATGGGGCACGGCACCTCTAGGTAAGACTAGTCACCATAACGTGGCACGAACTCGTGAATGCCGAGCGAAGCACCGCATGCGCCAGACGGCCCATCCGTCGCCTGCCTGCGACACTCAGCGCCCGGCTATCGCGCTTCGAGCAGCTCGTCGCCCGAGGCCGGTCTGGGCCATGCAGGCTGTTCGGGAAGCGTGCGCCGGAAGCGATAGCCCACCCCGCGCACGGTCTCCAGAAGCTCCTCGTGTCCTGTCGGCTTGAAGGTCTGCCGCAACCGGCGGATATGCACGTCCACGGTGCGCTCCTCGACGAAGACGCGATCGCCCCACACTTCGTCGAGCAGTTGCGCGCGGCTGTAGACGCGGTCGGGATGCGTCATGAAGAAATGCAGCATGCGAAACTCGATGTCTCCGAGCTCGATGTCGCGGCCGTTGCAGGTGATGCGGCGCGCCGCGGGATCGAGCCGCACCCCCGCGATCTCCACGATTTCTCCGGTGAGCTGTGGGAGGCATCGCCGCATCACCGCGCGGATGCGGGCCAGCATCTCGCGCGGGAAGAAAGGCTTGGTGATGTAGTCGTCCACGCCGGCTTCGAGGCCGGCGACGCGATCCGCCTCCCCGGTGCGCGCCGTCAGCATGATGATGGGAATGTCCTTCGTGCGCTGATCGCTTCTCAACCGCCGCGCAAACGTCATGCCCGGCGTGTCGGGCAGCATCCAGTCGAGCAGCACCAGATCGGGCAGCGTCTCGCGCAGGACCGCCTCGGCCTTCGCCACATTGGCTGCCCGCAGCGCGCGATACCCTGCGCGCTCGAGGTTGATGGCGATCAGTTCCTGCACTTCGGAATCGTCTTCGATGATGAGTATGGCTGCGTTCATGCTTTTTGCGTTCCTTTTCTACTCCGGATTTTTCGTAACCACTCGTGCGCCCTTCCCTTTCGGGCAAGGCTCATGAATCGCGCGCTGCGTGCGACCGAAGCAACGTCCTGGCCAAGTCGCGGTTCAAGCGCGGCTCGTGGGCCTGCGCCACGGCGGCGCCGCTTTGTCCTGTCCCCATAGCGGCGACACTTTGCGCCTCGTCTCCACCTCCGCGAGCTTCTGCGCCTGCTCCTTCAACTGCAACTCGCGCCGGACTCTCGCGAACGTCTTCCTCAGATCGGTCTGCGCGCTGGAGGTATAACGGAATGAAGGATCGAGTATCGATTTCATGCAACCTCCTTCGACGTGCGGCCGCGGCGGATCGCGGCAGCTTTGTGGCGCTCACAATATAAGGCAGGCCCTCAAGGCCCAACTATCGACGAAAATCGATTTTGATGTAGCGATTCCCTGCGGATTTCTGTCGTTTTTGTCTTACAACGGACGGGTGCCGTTGTAGGACGCGTGGCCGCGGGTTACACCGATCGCGGAAAGACGGCGTTCACAGCACCAGACTGGCGGCAGCAATTCGCCCAAAGCGAAACGACGAGCTGAACCACGTGTGGAGAACAAGAAGCGGAGATGGGACGGTGGATTGGTCGGGGCGGTGAGATTTGAACTCACGACCACCGGCACCCCATTCGGTGCCGCTCGCTTTTCAGAACGTTCCACGACTCGCCATAAGGTGCGCGTAAGTCCCTAGCGTGCCGTCATATTTCGCCTATAATGCGCGTCATGGCGCGTTGTGGCGAATCCCGGCTAGCACCCTCAAAAGTTTACACCTGGGTTTACACCTGGCGCGCCGGGACGTGTTTTCACGACCACCTGTTGCTGTGTGCCGGTGGTCGCGTTTTCGGTTTACACCGGATTTACACCTGAGCGGGAGGAAACGATGGCAAAGCACCTGCTGACGGATGCGACCGTGCGCGCTGCGCGGCCACGAGCGAAACCATACCGCGACGGCGAAAGCCTCTTTCTGGTGGTCAAGAAAACCCGAGACGGGGCATCGAAGCTCTGGCAATTCTATTTCAAGTGGAACGGTAAAACGGAGCGTCTGAGCCTCGGCACTTTCCCCGACGTATCACTCGCTGAGGCGCGACGGCGACGCGATGCTGCAAGAGAAGAATTAAGCGCCGATCCGCCGCGGCACCCCGGCATCGAAGCGAAGCGGCGCGAGCAGGAAGCGCTCGCAAAAATGCAGGCCGATGCCGCCGAGAAAACCGTGCGCCAGTTGTTCGATGATTGGGAGGAAACCTACCTAGCGAAGCGAGGTACGATTAAAAAGTGTGTAAATGAGGAAGGCGGCGTAGCCTTTCGGTTGGAACTTTGATTTCAACCAACGCCCGGTTGACGCCGGGGTGAAAGGAGACGCCACCCATGAAAGAGAAGATCACG
>Ga0209172_10000357_pt1 | contig 129898 bp, 114 predicted proteins | sample LarsenN4metaG_FD_184113 | JGI IMG/M metagenome (GOLD analysis project Ga0209172, IMG submission 184113) | Hot spring sediment bacterial and archeal communities from British Columbia, Canada, to study Microbial Dark Matter (Phase II) - Larsen... ... | reverse complement strand
TCCATAACCGTTCAGTTAAATTTTGATTACGCCCTTTCTTTCAGATTTTTCCTTCTTTGGCAACCCCTTGTTGAAACTGGTGCAAGATCTCAGTCAACGTAGCTGTCAAACTGCGCCCAGATCCCAACAGTCGGGTCACGATCGCGACCAAAACTAATCCGGTAGCTTCAACTGGCGATCGGACAGAACCACCCGTTTCCAGCACTTAAGCCTTGCCGTATTCTCTATGAGTTGGTTTTTTCCACCTGCAATAGACGGTTCTGCAAACGTTCTAGACCTCTAGCCAGCTCAATGCATTGCATTTCGTCCCGTTGTATTTGCTTCGATGGAGCTTCCTTTATGAACGATCGCTCATTTACCTTTAGCCAGTTTTTTGGCCTCAAGACCACCAGTGCCAGTCAAACCGCAAGGCTGAAAACTAGCTCCCTATTTCAAGCCATCAAACAGAAGCTAACCACTGAAGCGCAAGGGGTTCAACTGCCTGAAGACTTTTATGAAGCGCTATTCAACATGATGATTGATAAGCTGGATGAGTTGTTGGCGATCGATATCCCCAAGGATGTGCTGGCAACGGCATGGAGCAAACACCAAACGCTGCAAGAATATCGCGACCCTGAAAAACATCCTCCCGCAGAGGCGACGCTGCTGCCACTGGTGGATCATACGCTGACCAGTAGCCACAAACCCGCGTTGGAGATGACGCTTTTTAGCAAGTCATGCGGCAACTTAGAGCTAGAAATCGATGCCGAATTTCTTGTCAATGGAGCCATCTTAGAGATTCAAAACGCACGCATCCAAAAGCTTTACCTCAGCAAGATCAAAGGCAATGGTAGCCTTAAACTGCTGGGCGCACCATTTTTACAGAAAGAGAACGAAATTCAACTGCCAGGAACATTTAACTTTGAGGGAGGCGTGCCTATTCCTGACCTGAAAGTTGCGCGAAACGATATTCCTTCTAAGTAACCACTGCTAGATCACAATTCATGTATGCAAACATCAACACCGTTCCTTAACTTTCAAGTCACCGAACTGACAGCCATTAATGTTGCTAAGGTGATTACGATTGTCTGCTTATTCTTGTTCGCATTGATCTATGGAATTCATGATCTACGACAGATCCTTTATCTCTGTCTGCATGTAAGTTACTGTGCCTGGTGGTTGCTGGAGCAATGGCTATTTCCGCTCCGACAACAGCAACTTTTTACTGGCAAGCTGGGATTGTTCGCCGTTCTCGGCATTCTCTCATTTGTCGGCGTATTTTACGCGTTACCTGGTTATTTTGCATTTACTAATCTCACCCCTATCAGTTACTCTACAGTTGCAGTCGCCCTGCCCCTCTACATTTTTGGCAGTCTAATTAATACAGCTGCCGATGTGCAAAAAATGACGGCTAAGAGTATGGGCGCAAGCCTTGTAAAAGACGGAATTTGGCGATCGCTGCGGCATGTCAACTACTTTGGTGATCTGATGCGATACACCAGTTTCAGCATTCTTGCTGGATCGCTCTGGGCTTTTCTATTGCCAGGTGTGATTTTTCTTCTGTACTTACAGCGGATAAACGAAAAAGAGCAAGCGATGACTGCGAAGTATGATGACTTTGCCGCTTATCAACAAACAAGCAAGCGATTGCTGCCCTGGATCTGGTAGTTCATGAGCCGTGGCGTCGATTCGGGCAGGGAGGTAGATGGTCGGTGGTTCTTCGCCCTTTGCCAGGAGCTACACTCTATGCCAAGTGATAAATGACGATCACAACCAATCAAACCGAGTCGCTAGAGAGTTGCTGAGTTTGAGCAGGCACGCCAATGACATTCGAGGGTTGCCCTTGAATGAGGAGTTGATAGGTTAACTCAGCTTGGACATTGGCAGGCGCAACCGTGCCACTGAGCGGAGCGGCGTAACGGTGATCGGCACTGGCGACAAGGGCAATATGGCGATCGCTCACGACTAAACCGTGCGTCGGGTCATAACCGCGCCAACCAGCCCCTGGCAAATAAACCTCGACCCAGGCATGTAAGTGATATTCCGTGCTGCTGGGGTCGCCTTCTTGATAACCACTCACAAACCGCGCTGCTAGCCCGATCGCCCGACACACTTCGGCAAACAAAACCGCGTAGTCTCGGCAAGAACCCGACTTGCTAGACCAGGTAATGCCAGGTAACTGAGGAACACCAGTTTCACGAGTGAGATAATTACATTCTTTGTAAATCCGTTGATTGAGTTCCCACAAAAACTGAGTGGTGTCACCCGCACTGGCACGCCAAAGCTCTTGTGCGAATTGAATGGCAAGCGGGTCAAGACTGCCTGAAAAGCCGATGTGCTGCCCGTTTAGGTAAGGCTGGAGTTGCTGCAACAACGAGCTTGGATAATCGATTGGCAGATGCAGTGCCCAGGCTTCTAACAGATAATCAAAGGGATTGTCTTTGTGAGTCTCGACCTGAGACAGCAATTGAACAGTCAGGGTGTCGGTCTGCAAGTCCGGCGGAAACCAGAGTTTGACCAGGTGGTTGCCATCCAGGTCGGTATAGTGCGACTGCTGCTGGGGCATAGGCTTCACCAAGAGCGAGTAAGAGGTGAGGGTTTGCCAACTATCACTGCGGGGCAACAGACGCACCACATGCGGATGCAGACGCACCGATGCACTGTAGGTGTAAGTTGTGGTGTGACTCACTCGATAACGCATTGGGTTAACTTGCCAAATCAGAGATCGGTTCTAGCGCAAAAAATGTCTCAAAAATCTTCTCACCAATGTCATTCATCCGCAGTTGCAAATCATCCAACGTTTCATGCATCCCAGCTTGAATGATTTCGTCAATCGTGATGTATTCCAAATCGGTGCGGAGGCGGCCCATTGCTCGCTCGACAGGCGATCGCCAGGAGCCAAGTGGCGTCCCCGTGATCAGGTGTAGTGATTGCTCAGCGGCGCACACACAAAACCGCATCGATCGCGGAAACTCTTCGTCTAAGATCAGAAATTCGGCAACTGATCGCGGCGAGATTCGGTGTAACCCGCGTTTACGGTACATCTCATAAGCACTGGCGGACTTCAACAACGCCATCCACTGTAATTCATCCAGCGTTGTGCCTACGTCTTTGACCGACGGCAAGAGAATGAAATACTTCACATCCAGAATTCGCACGGTTTTGTCGGCCCGTTCCAGGTAACGACCGATCTGCCCAAAGTGCCAGCCCTCATTGTGGGTCATTGTGGCATCCATAATTCCGGCAAACAGATGACTGGCGAGTTTGACCTCCTCAAAAAATTGGAATAAGGCGGCGGTATCAGTGAGGGGCAAATCCTTCGCGGCATCCGTCACCATCAAATAAAACGCATTTACCTGCTGCCACATCTCCGACGAAATCACTTCTCGAACGGAGCGAGCATTCTCCCGCGCCGATCGCAGGCACGACAAAATCGAGTTGGGGTAATTGGCGTCAAAGGTGAGAAAGCGCAGCACATTTTCAGCGGTCACTTCTCCATATCGCTCTTTAAACAAGGGGATATCGCCCGTTGTCAAAATAATGGGTTGCCACTGCTGCTGAATGCCCTCTGGAGAGTCGAGCAACAGGTTTAGGTTGACATCCACAAAGCGCGAAACGTTTTCGGCCCGTTCGACGTAACGGTTGAGCCAGTAGATTGAATCGGCAACACGACTGAGCATAGGCAACGGTACAACGAGAAGGAAATGAGAGAAATCAGACGAAAGAGGGGTTTCAGGCGATCGCTCAAGTGCCAACCACCCAGGTATCCTTACTGCCGCCCCCTTGGGAGGAGTTGACCACTAAGGAACCCTTGCGCAAGGCAACGCGAGTTAACCCACCGGGATTAATAAAAATCTCTTTGCCGTAGAGAATGTAGGGCCGCAAATCAACGTGTCGCCCTTCAATCTGGTCTTCAATCAAGGTTGGCACTCGTGACAGCGATAGGGTTGGCTGTGCAATGTAATTACGGGGATTGGCCTTAATCTTTTCGGCAAACGCCTCGCGCTCGGCTTGGGTTGCTTTCGGACCGACCAACATGCCATATCCGCCCGATTCGTCGGCTGATTTAACCACTAATTTGTCGAGATTGGTAAGCACATGCTGAAGTTGAGCGGGTTCCCAGCAAAGAAACGTCGGGACGTTGTTGAGAATGGGGTCTTCATTCAGATAGTAGCGAATCATTTCCGGCACGTAGGAGTAAATCACCTTGTCATCAGCTACCCCAGTGCCCAGCGCGTTGGCGATCGCGACTCGTCCCGCTTGATAGACCTCCATCAAACCGGGAATGCCCAGCAGCGAGTCAGGCCGAAACGCCAGCGGATCAATGAAGATGTCATCAATCCGACGATACAGCACATCAATGCGCTGTAACCCTTTCGTGGTTCGCATTTGCAGAAAGCCATCAGCAACCGTCAGATCGCGTCCCTCAACCAGTTCGACTCCCATCTGCTGCGCCAGATAGGAATGCTCAAAATAGGCAGAGTTGAAAATGCCAGGGGTCAACACCGCTACTGTTGGGTTCAGAATATTTTCTGGAGCTAGATTGAGCAGTGTTTCGAGTAAATAGCTCGAATATTCTTCGACCGGGCGAATCTTCATGTTGTTGAAGACCAGCGGAAACGTGCTTTTCATGATCCGACGGTTTTCTAACACGTAGGAAACCCCCGACGGGCAGCGCAGATTATCCTCCAGCACGTACCAGCGACCATCGCGATCGCGCACCAGATCCGTTCCAGTAATGTGACACCAGATCCCCTTGGGTGGCTTTAAGCCCATACATGGTTTGAGGTAACCACTGGCAGAGAAAACAATCTCAGTGGGAATTACCCCATCATTCAGAATTTTTTGCTCACTATAAATATCTGATAAAAATAAGTTCAACGCGTGGATGCGCTGCTTCAGGCCCTTTTCGAGTTCTTCCCACTCGGCGGCGGCGATAATGCGGGGAATGATGTCAAACGGCAAAATCCGCTCAGTGCCTTGATTGTCGCTGTACACGTTAAAGGTGACACCAAGCTTAAACAAGGCAATCTGGGCTGCTTTATGGCGGCGTTGCACCTCTGGCAGTGTCAGCGCGTCGATCCGCTCGACGAGGGGCAGAGCTTCGGCTCGTGGTTCGCCTTTGCGAGTAAACAGCTCATCAAAAAAATCTTCGGGGTCGTATTCGGAAAACTGCACCGTCTTTTACTCATCTCCGCATTTCTCTTCATCTAATACGAGGGAAAGGGGGAGTAAACTGTAGCCTTAGATACGCTCTGGCCAGACAAAAATAAGGAATTAAACTATAGCAGGGGTTTTGCCAGCGTAGGGTTTTCTGATTTTGGCACGGTAAATCTTTACGGTTGCTCTGTGCTGGGCTTAACAACTGTTTAAGGAATGGGGATTATGGCTGTACTGGAAAAAGTTGGGACGGGGTGCAGCGATTATCTTTAGCCTCTAGCCTCAATTTCCAGCTTCGACTAAGATGAACACGAGGATTTACCCGTCGATTAGCCCTAAAGGATCATACCCGGCATGGCAGAAGAAAACACTTCTAACTCCGCCCCTGACGCTGCTTCAGACGCTCCTAAGCCTGAAGCTGACACTAAAGCTGCGGCTAAGCCTGCCGCAAAACCAGCTGCTAAAAAAGAAAAGCCACCCGCTCTGGAAGATAAACCGTTTGCAGAGTTTATCCAGCAACACTACATGCCCGGTTTAAGAAAGGCATTAGAGGAACAGGGGGTCGCTAACCTTGAGCTGGTGTTTGAAGAACGTAAAATTCCTGTTTTGGGTTACGCCCAAGCTCCGGCGTGTTGGCAAGTGGTTGGGCACTGGGTTGCTGATGGTCGTCAGCCACGAGACTTTAGCCTCTATTTCTTTGATGGCGATATCAAAGGTAAGAAAGGCTTCTCGTTTACCGAAGGTGGCGGCAAGCCCAGCACGCTTGAGTCTTTTTTGATTGATGAGCGTAAAGTCGATCTGGTTTTAATGCTTGATCGCACCTTACAACGCCTGAACGCCCAAAAGTGGCTGGTGCGAAATTAGCACCTAGCCGATATGTGCTAGCTATAAAGTGCGATCGCTCGGTTTGGGCGATCGCACTTTTGTTTCCAACAAATACTGACCTTTCGCAATAGTTTGTAACGTCTGTAATGCCCGACTGGGCAGCAGAACGTCCTAGACTTAACAAATATCTTGTAAATTTCTTGTGACCGTCTTGCGCGTGATCAGCAGGAGAGCAGGGTGGCGATTCGTTCGTGTTGCGATCGCGATCGCTGAGTGCTTTAGTTTGAGCTGGGATTTCTGCCCAATCCTATCTGCGGTAGAGATACCTATCGACTCTGATTCAACAGGTTGCGTTTAATCCCTTTTATCTTTGTTTAGTGCCCTATGTTTCCAGTTCAGCGCCCACGTCGTTTGCGTACTTCGGCAACTCTGCGCCGCATGGTGCGTGAAACCGTTTTAACAACCGATGATTTGATCTATCCCCTGTTTGCAGTGCCAGGTGAGGGTTTCGCCAAAGAAGTGCGATCAATGCCTGGTGTGTATCAGCTTTCCATCGACAAAATCGTTGAAGAAGCAAAAGAAGTCTACGATCTTGGCATTCCGGCAATCATCTTATTTGGCATCCCGGCAGACAAAGACTTAGATGCAACCGGAGCCTGGCACGACTGCGGCATTGTGCAAAAAGCAGCCACAGCGGTCAAAGAAGCGGTGCCTGACTTGATCGTGATTGCCGACACTTGCCTGTGCGAATACACTTCCCACGGTCACTGCGGTTACTTAGGGGCAGGCGACTTAGTGGGCAAGGTGCTGAATGACCCCACCCTCGAACTGCTCAAGAAAACAGCCGTATCGCAAGCAAAAGCTGGGGCTGATATTATTGCGCCCTCTGGCATGATGGATGGTTTTGTCAAAGCGATTCGGGAAGGGCTGGATGCCGCCGGATTTGAAGACACGCCGATTCTCTCTTACGCGGCGAAGTATGCCTCGGCCTACTATGGCCCCTTCCGGGATGCAGCAGAGTCAACTCCTCAGTATGGCGATCGCCGCACCTACCAGATGGATCCTGGCAACGCGAGAGAAGCCCTCAAAGAAATTGAGCTAGACATCGCCGAAGGTGCCGATATGCTCATGGTGAAGCCAGCTCTGGCTTATATGGACATCATTTGGCGCGTTAAAGAAGCCTCGAATCTGCCTGTTGCCGCTTACAACGTGTCGGGTGAATATTCGATGGTGAAAGCGGCTGCCCTCAACGGCTGGATCGATGAGCAAAAGGTCGTGCTAGAAACGATGACTAGCTTCAAACGATCTGGTGCTGATTTGATCCTCACTTACCACGCTAAAGATATTGCTCGCTGGTTAGATGCGTAGGGGCGATCGCGGTGATTTCTATAGCGGTACACCTCGGTTAGGACGGGGTGCAGGGTAGAACCCCTGGCTGGGGGCACAGCCCCCCCCACTTCCTTTTCCTCAACCACTTGGCGACAGCTATAAAGGTTGACAAGACAGCAAAAAGGGTCGGCTCAACACCTACCCTTTTGTCATTTCACAAGCAGATCAAGGCAGCGCTGACCGATTAGCGAACCAAACGAGTCGCAGCGGTGATGTACTCAGCGGGGATCCAGCCACCATTCTCTAACTCAGCCCAGTTGTTGTCATAACGACCGGTAAGCGTGACGCGCTGACCATTGCGTACACTGTCAGTGACGCGATAGGCTGTTCCGGGACCTGAGTAAACATCGAGGTTATCGCTATTCGAGCGAATGGTTGCCTCATGCCGCTCATAGATGCGCTCACTGGCTCCAGCGGGGACATAACGACGAGTGGCAGCAACGGCTTCTTCGGTGCGGCGACCCCGTGCCCATGCCAACAGCAGGGGTAGACCAATTAGAGGTAGCAGTGCCCATAACCAGGGAGCAATACCAGGAGTGCGAACCGTCTCAGCGGTGGTTGACCCCGCCTCACCGAAAGAAACAGTGCCATCTTTGGTCAAGTTACAAGTTAAAGGTGCTTTAGTCCCATCTGATACTTTAGTCAGGTCGAGAACTATCTTCGCACCACCATTTGCAGTTTCTTCAGCCGTCACAACCTGATTGAGTCTATAACCATCTGCTTCAGCTTTTTGGATACAAGATGTTTCCGCTTTCTTAAGCATTTCGTTTGGAGTTTGAGCGATTGTTGCGGGAGCAACAGCGAGCAGTGTTGCCGAAGCAGCACCCACAATTCCGGTGAATGTCATTCGTTTCATAGGTTGAAAAGCTCCATTTCAAAAAAGACTGCCAATTTACCAAAGCCCCTCTCAGGGCAAAGGCATTGAAAATGCTTTACCCATACCGCTCTAGAGCAGGAAATCTCTCTAAGAGTGAAGGGGTGGATGAAAGCTACTGCTTCTAAAGAAAAAGACGATCATTAAGGATGACGATCTATAGAAAGTTTTTTGAAACTTCATAGAATCGTTGTTAATTGTCTAAGTATTATTCCGTATATTTTTCGGTGAGACTTAAAAATTTAATTATTTCTAAATAAAACAAATTGCTAAATTGTTCGTTTTGTAACCGAAATGAATTTTGTTCAGTAAATACTCGTACGTGTTTCTATAGCGGTAGTCAGCCAGGTTAGGATGGGGTGCAGGGGTGGAACTCCTGGCTGGGGGCTCAGCCCCCACACTCCTTTAGTTGCAATGTCCTAAACCAACTGGCGATCGCTATATAGCTAGTACTGGAAAATGTTAGGACGGGGTGCAGGGGTGAAACCCCTGGCTGGGAGCGCAGCTCCCACATCCTCTTGTACCAACTTCTATGCGTAGCGTTATAAGTAGGGAAACGGTTCATAGCCAAAAAATAATCGCAGGATCAAAACCAATCCTGCGACTACTAATATTTTCTCAAGCAGCTAAAATCGCCTACTCGTTGATAATCTTTGGCACCTTAAAAAAGTCACCATCCCGATCGGGTGCCCCCTGCAAAATCTCCTCGCGATCGCTCATCGAAACACGTTGGTCGTGCCGTGTGATATTCACCACCTCGATCGCTCGGGTTGTTGGCTCTACGTCTGTTGTGTCTAGCTCCCCCAATTGCTCAAAATAGCCCAAAATGTCGTTTAACTGCGTTGTGAACGTGTCAATTTCAGCGTCTTCGAGAGCGAGTCGCGCCAGTAGCGCGACTTTTTGTACCTGTTCGCGGTCAATCATAAAAGCAGAGATGGATCAAAGGTGGTCAAACAAACTCAGGTTATTGCCTGAAAATTAACGGATAGTGAAATCGCACAACCTGCCAGTGCTGCGTTAGAAGTAGATATCTAACTGCGATCGCCCAGTCGTCTTGAGCCAGTTTTGCGCCTCAATGTAGTTATTGGGAGCAATCCGAATCGCCCGCTTCCAATATTCAGCCGCCTGATCATACAGCGCTTCGGCTTCTTCGTTTTTACCCGCTTCTTTGGCTTGCTCGCCCTGATAGTGGTAAATCACAGCGATGTTGTTGAGTGCCTGGGGCAAGCGGGGGTTGAGTTCTAACGCCTGCTCGTAATACTTCAGCGCTGGCTCATGCTCACCGTTGCTCGTGTGAATCAACCCGATGTTGTAGAGAATGTAGCTGCGATCGTTCGGGTCTTCTTCTAACGTCAACGCTTCATGGTAGTTTTCGAGGGCTTCGGCATATTCGCCATCTGCTTGAGCCGCCATGCCGTCGCGGTAGTAGGCAAAAGCAACCTTTGATTTACGATTAGTCGGCAGTACCTTGAGAATCAAGTCTGCCATAACGGTAAAGCTTTTATCGATGAAGTTATCGTTGCGCTGAGTCCGTGGCATAAAAATCTGAAAGTCCGGTGGACAAGTCTTTAATGCTTATTAGTTTAACGCGATTGGGGAATTGCAGAGCGATATCAGAAATAGGGACTCTAAATTCAAAGTCCCTATTTTCTAGGTAAAAGGGTTTATCCACTTAAGGTTGAGGAAACTCGCATTTGAGTGGCTTCCCACAGTTGAGCCACAAAGTACTCGGCGCGGGTAGACAACACCGTCACGAACATTCCTTCATGGGCATCCACATTGTTTGCTAACCAGTAACCGCTCAAGCTGATCTCAACGTAGTCTTGATCAACGCGATCGATTTCGATGGTTTGGCTGGGTTCCAGACTCAAAGCCGCTTTTAGGTGGTTGAGTTCGGGTAGGTCGGCTGGCAGCAAGAAGGATGCACGGCCTGGCTCAGCATAGAGGCTGCTACCCGTACGCATTGCCAAAATGACACGCAAAGCAACCGTTGCTTCTAATGGGGTTGGGACTCGCTCCAGATGCAAGCCAACATCAGTGTAGGTAAGCTTCAGCATAAGTCGATCTCCGGGAGGGATGGGGGAAAAAAGGGAGGTAAACAGTGAGTAACAGCAAAGTGATGAAAGGCCAGCAGAGGGCGAAACTTCTGTATCTCTGAGGGAATTAGCATGCTATTTGCTCTAGCTCCGTTGACGGCTCAAGCGTGGATTTAGAAATGGGCTTGAGGCATTAAAAGAGTCGTTGATGGGTTGATTAGTGGGATGGATTGCTTTTGTAGGTCAATTTTTGAAAGCACCGCAACGACGTGTTGCAGAATGGCTAGCAGTTCTTTGGTTTTCATCGATTTTTGCCCTCAAAACAACAACCCCCGCTGCTGGAATTCCAGAGCGGGGGGTTGGTCAACTCGTAATAGGTTGCCTATGTGGGTATGGCGCTATGCCAATACCTCCCGCCTTGGAACAATCGGACTAGAATGAATCGAATTCGGAAATTAATGCCATGAATGAGAAGCACTTGTGGTCGCTCGCCAACCGATTTGCGATCGCTGTTGCCGTAGGATCCATCAAAACCATCAACGCATAGCCAAGCTGCTGCGCCCGCTAACCCTATGGGCTGGCGTCGCGTCATGCCTAGCAATGTTGATAGAGAGATCCGTTTCATGGCTAATGGATAAAAATTTGCAGTATTAGAATGCTACATTTTGTAGCATGAATTGTCTAGAGGGAAAACAAAAAAATTGGCACAAGTAGATTCAGCAACAGTAAGCAAAATTCCAGATGCAGGAATATTAAAGTTTAGTAACCTTTGACTCGTGACATTGGCTACCCCCAAAAAGGTGATTTTGGCTTGAGCTGCTTGTTGCTTGCTAACCAGGGTTCCAACTGACGTCCCCGTTGGAAACACGTTAGTTTGGTAGATCTGATTATGCAGTTGTTTGAACCAGGTATCTCACTTGTCTCAACCCACGTTTGTGATGACTAAACAGACTCAACTCCTCAACCTGCCCCTCGCAGAGCGATCGCTTGCTTGCACAGCCGCCGCGATCGAGTTAGGGAACGGCTCACCGTTTCTATTTCTCCACGGTTTTCTGGGTAATGGGACTAACTGGCTCCCCGTAATGGAACCGCTACAGGATCAGTTTCGCTGCATTGGTTTGGATCTGTTGGGGTTTGGAGACTCCTCAAAACCTAATATCCGCTATGACATTGCCACCGAAGTTGCGTTTGTGCGGCAATTTATTGAGGCGAATGCAGCAGAACCTTGTTATTTATTGGGTTACTCGTTTGGCGGGTGGGTTGCAGCAGCTTATACTCTGGCTTTTCCCGAAGCGGTGAAGGGGTTGGTGCTGGTGGCTCCGGCTGGGATTCGAGATGACAGCTTTTGTGGACGTTACGATCACCTGCGCCCATTGTTGTGGAAGACTCCGGTTGTTGATTGGGTGTTAAATGGCTTTCAACAACTGATTCGACCGTTTTCAGCGGCTAAGGAGCTTCAAAAGTTTCGCTTAATCCGCCAAGAGTTGTTGGCAAATCCAGCCGCCTATTCCTTTTTGGTCGATCGCCTACGCCCTGAAGATGCGATCGACACGGTTGAGCGATTCGTGCATCAGATTCAGGTGCCAACCCTGGTTGTGACGGGCGATCGCGATGAGACGATTCCGCTCTGGCACAGTGAAACTTACGCCCGCGAGATTCCGAATGCGCGGCTGGTTGTTGTGCCCAATGCCGAACACAACTATCCCCAAACGCACGCGGCAGAATTAGCCGAGTTAGTCAGAGAGTTTTGCCGCTAGGGGCGAAGGAATGGAGCTGAAATCAGTTCGACGTTGGGTAGGGGTGGGTTTTGCCGTTTAATCCAGGCAGGGTGCAGATAAATCTGTTAAACCTACCTGTACAGTTACGGATTGATTAAATTCGCGAGGCTAGGGTGTTTCACCCAGAGCGATCGCCAGAACTTCCTGAGCAGCGCGATCGCACACACCTGGTTGACCAACTGCCTGCCGCATTTCGGCATAGTCTTGCATCATCGTGTGTTGCCGCTGGGGATTCAGCAGCAAATCGAGCGATTCTTGCGCGATCGCCTCTGGTGTTGCCTGAAATTGCAGAAACTCACGCACAATCGGCTTCATCATCACCAGGTTGGGTGGCGAAACATAGGGAGCCGCAAATTTCAGGATGCGGTGAGCAATCCACCCAGTCAGGGGATTGAGCTTATAGAGTACGACCTGGGGCACGTTGAGTAGGGCAATCTCAAGGTTGACCGTACCCGACTTCGTGATTGCTAGGTCAGCAGCTGCGATCGCCCGCAGTGCAACGGATTCCTCTGGTTCGGGTTTGCGAACGGTATCGGTCAGCAGTCGTGCTTGTAGACCGTAAGCTTGAATCGCTTGCTCAATCGGTTGGCGATATTTCTCAAGCGCCAGGGGGATGAGAAACTGCACATCGGGAATTTTCGCCTGAATCGTCTGCGCCGCCTCGAAAATCGTTGGCATCAGGTATTTCAGCTCCTGCTGGCGAGAAGCAGGGAGCAGGGTAATCACCGTTTGGTCGGGCGAGATGCCTAACCTATGGCGAGCGGTGGCACGATCTGGAGCGGATTGCAGACGATCCACCAGCGGATGCCCCACCCAACTCACGTTGCCACCCTTACGCTGAAAGTAGTCAGCCTCCGCCGGGAAAATTGCGAGAATTCTGTCGGTCGCTTCAATGATGCGATCGGTGTTGTAGGAATTGACCGCCCAGACCCACTCCTGAGGCGCAATGTAGTAGATCACGGGAACACCAGGGAGATGCTTGGGCAGATAGTTGCACATCGCAAGGTTGGGTCCCATGTAATCAATTAAAACCACCACATCTGGTGGGTACTGCTTGAGGTGACGTTTTGCTTGCCGTTGCACGCGGATAGTTGGCAGCACATAGGGCAACGATTCAAAAATGCCCATTGAGCCGATCGCGCTGGTATGACCTAACAGTTTGGCTCCCGCTGCGGCCATGCGATCGCCCCCCAGGGCTAAGATCTCTAACTCTAACCCGAGTGAATCAGCGCGACGCTGCAACGCCTCGATTAACAAAGAGCCTTGTAGATCCCCCGATACTTCGCCTGTGCTGATGAAAATCCGCTTTTTCAACTGGGTTGTCTCCATCCAACACTTCCAAAACCGTTGCAGGGCTTAGCAATGCCAAGCCCCGATTCATTAGTCTTCGCTGCGGGTGCCGCGGAGCTTCACCGGAATCGCCCCCCGTCGCCCAGGCTGTTGGGTTTGCCGCATAAACGCCTGAAGATGACGAATATGCTCATTCTCAGGCAGCAGGGCAATCTGATCGATCGCCTCGTTTAAGGTCAAACCCGACCGATACAGAATCCGAAAGGCTTTCTTCAGCAGTTGATAGGCGTTGCCACTGGCAGGCTCCGCTAGCCCAGCCCGCTTCAGACCCACTGCATTCAGCGATCGCACCCGCGACGGGTTCCCCTCAATCAGCATGTAAGGTGGCACATCGCGATCGATCCGACTCATGCCGCCGATCATCGAGTGTCGCCCAATATGGACGAATTGGTGAACCCCAACAACCCCGCCAATACGCGCCCGCGACTCAATGTGAATATGACCCGCCAACGCAACTGAGTTCGTGATGATCACATGGTCTTCGATGACGCAGTTGTGCCCAACGTGGGTGTAGGCCATCAGCAAATTGTTGTTGCCAATCGAGGTCACTTCACCTTCTCCGGTTGCCCGGTGAATTGTGACATATTCACGAATGCAATTATCGTCGCCAATCACAACCCGCGTATCGGCTCCGTCGTATTTCATGTCTTGCGGCTCAACCCCAATCACCGCTCCGGGAAAAATCTGATTTCGCGCCCCAATTTGGGTTGACCCATCTAAGATCGCGTGAGAACCAATCACCGTTCCCGCCCCAACCACAACCTTAGCCCCAATTACGGCATAAGCTCCGACTTGAACTGTGGGATGAAGTTCTGCACCGGGAGCGATAACAGCCGTAGGATGAATCAGGGTTGGCATAGGAGTTGGAGATAGAGTCAGGAGGATAAGAGGTGAAATTGGGCTTCCTGCCTGGGTTGTATTGCACCAAACGAGACGAAAGAAAAGCGGTTTAGTCAACCAGGGAGAACATTAGCTCGCCTTCAGCAACCAGTTGACCATCGACTTCGGCACGTCCTTGCATCCAACCAAAACGACGACGCTTGGTACACAACAGTTCCACGGTCATGATGAGTTGGTCACCAGGGACAACGGGCCGCCGAAACCGAACCTTATCAATGCCTGCAAACATAAAGAGGCCATCGGGCATCTCTTCCATCTGGCTCAAAACCACACCACCCACTTGTGCCATTGCCTCAACAATTAACACACCAGGCATGATCGGGCGACCTGGAAAATGTCCCTGAAAATGAGGTTCGTTGATTGTAACGTTCTTTAAGCCAACCGCTACTTTGCCGGGAATATACTTGATGATGCGATCGACCAACGAAAACGGGTAACGATGGGGTAAGAGCTTGTGAATCTCTTCAACAGGGATTAGCGTGGCTCCTTCAGTTTCGGCGTTAACATCTGACTCAGAAGGAGACTCAACCGAGTCTGAAACGGCATCAGCAGGGTTAGCGTGGGTGAGAATCGACATGGGCAGGGATTGGTTAAGGATAGGAACTTGATAAACGTTTTGAAAGATGTATTGTCTTACAAAATTGGCTTTCTTGGAAAAAGCCAGAAGGTCAACACCTAACTGAGCGATCGCGCCAATTGAGTGTGCAGGCTATGACTGGCTTTGTAAGCGAGATAATGGGCAGTTGGAATCACTCCCAATAAACTTAAATCACCTACTAAGTCTAAAAGTTTATGACGTGCTGGCTCATTTGCAAATCGTAGAGGCGGGTTAACCCAACCTTCAGGACCGCAGACAAGAGCATTCTCTAGACTACCGCCTTTGATTAACCCTTTTTCACGGAGTGCGTCAATCTGGTGCAAAAGTCCGAATGTACGAGCGGGGGCGATCGCGGTTTGAAACGCTAGCTCCGACGTTTCGGCTTCAGGTGTGGGTGCCCAGCTATGCCACTGATTGCCGATTGCTGGCAATTTAAAGTCAATGCCATAGGTAAACCGCAACTCACTCGCAGGAATCGCCGCCACAAACGCATCGCCGTCCCGAATCCAGACAGGTTCTGTGACCTGCCGCATAATGCGCGGCGCGGATTGCGTGACCACTCCAGCCTGCGCGATCGCCTCCACCCACTCCCGCGCTGAGCCATCCAGTAGAGGTACTTCAGGCCCATCGACGACTAGACGCACGTTGTCAACCCCCATGCCGACCAGCGCCGCGAGCAAATGCTCCACCGTGCGAATTTGCGCCTCACCTTGCACCAATTCGGTTGATAACAGAGTTTGCCGCACTGACTCAACCCGCGCCGGAATCTCAGGCTGACCTGCCAAGTCCTGTCGCACAAAAACGCGACCAAAATTAGCAGGGGCAGGCTCAAGCGTGACATTGACAGTTGCCCCGGTGTGCAAGCCAACCCCAGCGCGACTAACAGTAGTCTGCAAACTGCGCTGGGGCGTTGATATAGGGGAAGAGTCTAAAGCGAGAGGCGATGCTTTAACCTGCATTAGAAGCGTTCTCCGATGCCGAAGTGTAAGCGGCTATCACCCTCATCGTTAAAGCCGTAGTCGATCCGAATGGGACCAACCGGAGATTGAATCCGCACCCCGATTCCATAACCAAAACCACTACCTGGCTTATTACGGGCACTACCTGGCTCACCTGTAACGCTGTCCTGGCTACCAAAATCGGTGGCCGCATCAACAAACAAAGCTCCCGAAATAAACGAGAAGACAGGGAAACGATATTCAATCGTGGCCTGCACATAACTACGAGCCGCAGCCAGATCCCCATCATCATAGCCCCGTACCGAGTTACTTCCACCCAATGAGAAGGCTTCGTAAGGCGGCAAGTCACCCAAAACCGTACCCGCTTGCACGTTAAAAGCAAACGCCTGCGGACATTGCGCACCTGTTGCCTTTGGATCGCGGCATTCTCTGGTGAAGTTGATGAACCGAGCCGGCAGGTAGAAACTGTAGCTTGCCCGCAGTCGGTTAAAGAAGACGTTGCCCAAACCAATCGGAATCGTTTGCTCAGTGCCAAGCCGCAGCAATGAACCAGAGGTCGGTCGCAACGGGTTATCGCGCCGATCTTGAACGATACCAAACTGAACGCTGAGCAGATCGTCTTTCCCTTCGCCGCTAAATGACAAGTCGTTGCCTGCCGCATCCAAAGGCGCGACATCGCCATCATCATCACGAATCGCAACCCGTTGATATTGCAAGCCCAAAGAAGCCGTCCATTCTGGGCGTGAAAAGACATCGTTGGTCAGTGGACGCGAGAAGGTGAGTGAACCACCTGTACGGTGAACCCGTGGGCGATCGCCTGCATTTAAATCGCCCGGTTCATCGGGGTCAGGCAGGGTAATTTCAGGATCACCCCCATCAAAGATGAGCGAGATACTGCGGCGTTTGAAGAAGTTAACCGTGTAGGAGGTGCGGAACGGGTCACCCGCAATCCACGGGTCAGTAAAGCTGAGGTCAAACAGCAGATCCCGTTCACCCAGCTGAAACTCAACCCCTAGCCGCTGGTTATTACCACCAAAGTTTTGCTGCTGATAGCTGACCGTACCAAACAAACCGCTGGCCGAGCTAATCCCCGCACCAAGGGCAATGTTGCCAGTGTTTCGCTCAACGACGTTAGCCACCACGACCACTTTACGCGGGTCTTTACCGGGGTTGAGCGACAGCCGAATGTCTTCAAAAATATTGAGTCCAAACGCGCGTTGCAGGTCGCGTTCTGCCACATTTCGGTTGAATACGTCACCTGGCTTCTGTTGAAACTCACGGGTAACGATGAAGTTACGAGTGCGGCCTCGAATCGGATTTCCCTTGTCATCCGTAGTCTCACCTTCTTTGTTGAGGAAGCGCACCTCGATATCTTCGATTTCCCCTTCCGCTACTTCAAGGATGACAACACCTTCTGGAGAAACCTGCGGCGAATCAAGCACCTGAGCCAATACATAACCGTTGTCTTGATACCACTTGTTGATTCGCTTAATCCCTTCATCCAGGGTATTGAGGTTCAGCACACTGCCATATTGAGAGCCAAATGCTTCTTGCACAACACTTTCGGGTAAGACTTTGGTGCCGCGCAACTCAACCTTTTGCAGAACCGGGTTAACCCTCACCTGAAACGTGACGCGCACACCCAGAGGCGTGTCTTCGGGCTGGGCTTCTACGTTGAAGAAATAGCCCGTCTTGAAAACCGCGTTGATATCTTCCTGTAACTGCGATCGCGTGGTGACTTGCCCCGGACGGGTTTGAATCACGCGATAAACCTCATCCCGCAACTGATCAGTCAGCTTGCCGTCAGGGTCTTCAACCACAACCTCCGCCACCAGTACGCGCGGTTCTTCAGCCTGGGGTGGCTGCTCCTCAGCGGGAGTTTCTTCGGTAGGCGTCCCATCTGTGGGGGCAGTGGGCGTTTCATCTGTTGGAGCTGTGGGACTTTCTTCTGCCGGAGCCTCATCTGTTGGGGCTGTGGGACTTTCTTCTGCCGGAGCCTCATCCGTTGGCGTGGTGGGCGTCTCTTCAGCCGGGGCAGTGGGTGCCTCATCGGTAGGGGGCACTGGCTCGACGGGTTGTGGCGTCAAAGGCTCAACTGTTGGCGGGGCTGGCTCGACAGGCGTCTCAGGTGTTGGCGTCGATGGCACGTTAGGCTGAGGCGTGGTCGGCAGCTCAAAAATAGGCACCGAAGGCTCATCGGGCACGGTGTCTTGCTGCGAGATAACCTGCGCGATCGCCCGCGGCTGCAATCGCATTACTTCAGGAGCTGAAACCTCACTTGCGAGCAGGATACCCGCAGGCTTCTGGGTCTGCACACTAGAGTAGACGCTTGAAGTCGCTGGCTTGGGAGAAGGTAAAGATTCAGTCGATTCCCCTCTGGCAGAACTGGAAACACCAACTGTCGCGGTCGCCGCTAGAAAAGCCACCAATACTGGAGAAAATTGCATAACTTAATTACCCAACAAATCCACACACCACTCTCGGAAAATCGATCAATCGAACGTGCATGCAAGCCAAACTGCAAAATTTTACCTTATTGATAGGTACCACTACTTAACGCTTTTCGGAAAGACTCAGAAAAACGTTTTTCTCTGCAAAAACCAAACACATGCACGTTCGCTGGAGAAGCACAAAAGCAGAGAAGACGAATTCAACAAAACCGTATTTCGTCGGTATGTCCGGCGATCGCTGTAACGCACCGCTCTCCTCAGACCAGGCGCTGCACTGCGCTGAAGCCATCTGACAAAAATTGGAATCATTGAGTCTAGCCTCAATCGCAATGGTCAAACAAAGCAGATGCGCTTTGTCCCTCCTAAAACATCACAATTGATGGGCGAGTACCCGTTGCATTACTTGATCATAGGCAGCTTCGACCTCTCCTAAATCATGACGAAAACGGTCTTTGTCCATCACGCGGCGAGTTGGGTCTGTTTCTGCCTGGTTCCACAGGCGGCAGGTGTCAGGGCTAATTTCGTCTGCCAGAACTAAACGCTGATCGCGATCAAGCCCAAACTCCAACTTAAAGTCAACGAGCGTGATACCACATTGATCAAAAAACTCTTGCAACAGAGTATTGATCTCACGAGCCATTTGATCGAGTTGAGCCAGTTGCTCAGGAGTGGCCAGCTCTAACAACAACAGGCGATCGCGGGTCAAGAGTGGATCACCCAGCGCATCGTTTTTGTAGTAGAACTCAACCAACGGTTGCTTGAGCAAGGTTCCCAGCGGAATCCCTGTTTGTTGACAGAGACTACCCGCCGCAATGTTCCTGACGACCACTTCTAAAGGCACAATTTTGACGGCCTTAACCCGCATCTCGTTTGCACTGGGCTGGTCAATGAAGTGGGTGGGAATGCCACGAGCTTCAAGCTGCCGAAAGAGATGACTGGCGATCGCGCAATTCATTTCTCCTTTTTTGGCAATGCTGCCCTTCTTTTTCGCATTAAAGGCGGTTGCATCGTCTTTGAAGTAGGACAGAAAAATATCCGGATCTTCTGTTGTGTAGAGGATTTTAGCCTTTCCTTCGTAAACTTGTTGGCGGTTAGTCATAGCTGAACTCATCAGATTGAGAAAAAGAACAGGGAAGCAGCGATCGCAAAAAACATAGCCTCACCAATCGATCATAGGCTAGCAGCACGGCAATCGTAGATAGGTAGGCTGCTAGCACCCGTGAGATTGGCACAATCACGCTGACATAATGGCGATCGCAATCTTAAATCGAATTGGGTCGGTTGCAAATTGGCCGTGAACCTATTTTCACTTTTGGGTTGTTCAGGGCTTAACGCTGGAGTCTACGCCCCAGTTTGGGAGCAAAATTTCAGTAAAACTACTGGCTTGAGAAATTACGGCCTAGAATCGTGTTGGGAAATCGCTTAGACCATTGTTTTTCTTTTGGCAAACCTTACTTTGTCGGCTTTCGTCCCTATCGCTTACCCGATGGATTTTGTTTTTTCAGAGAATACCTGGCACATTTTTCTTTTTTGGAATTTTAAAGTCGATCATAATCCTCAGAAGAACTGCTGTTGCTCAACTTGCGTTAGTTGAATATGGTAAAAAGCAGGCACTAAAATAGTGTCAAACGGTATCAGCGTCATCTATCGCAAATCAAAATCCCTCTGTAATACTACTGAGTAGGTAAGGCATCTACTCATTGACTATGCGACATTTGCTTTTAGCTACGACGCTCTCCGCTGGAGCCGTTTCATTGATCGCGCCGCTGATTAATCAAGGGTTTGGTGCGTCGCGCTCTGATCAGCCCGTAGTGCGCCAGCTGAGCGCCACAGTTCAGTCCCCTACGTCGCGAAATGCACTCGCTGATGCAGAAGCCCTCGCCTGGGAAGCAGCCGTTTTAGTCCAAAACCCGCCGCATCCTGTCGCTACCTGGCGCAATGCTCGCCTCCATTGGAAAGAAGCGATTGAGCTGTTAGAGGCGATTCCGGCAGATAGTGAACTAGCAGATCAAGCCAAGCAAAAACTGGCTGTCTACCGGGCAAACTATGCCGAAATTAGCGATCGCCTGAAACGCGAGAAAAAAGCAACTCAAAATTTCAAATTTGCTCAGCGTAACGCCTGGAATGCAGCTGTGCTGGTGCAAGATCCACCCCACCCACTAGGAGTCTGGCAGTCGGCAGAAAGTCAATGGCAGACCGCGATCGATCGGTTAGAAGCAATTCCGCAAACGACGACACTAGCCGCAAAAGCCCAACAGAGTTTGAAAACCTATCGCGCCAATTATCAGGAAATTCAACAACGGGTTAAAACGGAGGAAACAGCATCGGCATCCTTGCAAGAGTTTTTTACAAAAGCAAATTTGTTGGCCCAGTCGGCAGAAGCGCCCATTTCTGTTGCTGGCAGAGCCGATGTGGGCATTAGTTACGAGCAATATGAAAAGCTGGTGCAAGGTCTTGACCAGCAATTAAAAGATTTTGCCCGTCATCCTCACGCCAAATCGCATCCTTTATATAATTCGCTGACGCAAACCATGACCGACCACGAGACGGCATTGCGACTATGGAAGACCTATCTCCAGTACAAGCAGATTCATGCGGCGTGGCTCTATGACGACTTGTACGACCAGCACTTACCAACCGAACTGGTGCCCCCCTCCGACATCAAAAAATATTCGCTCAAAACCTCTCTAGATGGCACACGGCTATCGTTGCGGGTTAGTCTGGCTCAAATCTGGAGTGATATGCGCGATCGCCTATTGCTGACACGCAAGCAACAACAAGACTTTGCAGCGCAAAGGCAAGCCCCCTCAGAATCTGGCAAGTTATAGCGGGAGTCATCCAGGTTAGGACGGGGTGCAGGGGTGCCACCCCCTTTGATTATCAATGTCCTAAACCAACTGGCGACAGCCATATAGCAGCAAGCGCAATTCTGGAACTGGGGTGGCTCAACGCTACAGAATTTTTCAGCGATCGCCTGCCAGATCTGCGAACAAGTCGCCGTATGATCGAGAGCAGCGTTACTTGTTTGAAGATTTATGTCGATGCCGTCTCAGCCGTTAGAACCAACCTGGCGAACCATTGTGCGCCTGCTCCGATGGGATAAACCAGAGGGACGGTTGATTCTGATGATCCCTGCTTTGTGGGCGGTATTTTTAGCAGCCCGTGGCAACCCGCCCTTACCGCTCGTCGGCGTGATCATTCTTGGTAGCCTGGTCACCAGCGCCGCCGGGTGTGTCGTGAATGACCTGTGGGATCGCAACATCGACCCCCAAGTGAAACGAACTCAAAATCGGCCCTTAGCGGCTCGCGCCTTATCGGTGCGAGTGGGGATTGTAGTGGCAATTCTGGCGTTTTTCTGTGCCTACGTGCTGGCGCTCTATTTGAATCCGCTCACGTTTTGGCTGTGTGTTGCAGCAGTGCCCGTGATTGTGCTTTATCCTCTCGCTAAGCGCGTGTTTCCAGTGCCGCAGTTAGTGTTGGCGATCGCCTGGGGCTTTGCTGTGCTGATCAGCTGGAGTGCCGTCAGTTGTGGTGCATTGACCGCAGCAACCACTTGCCTCGGTTATGAAACCTGGCTTTTATGGGGCGCGACCTTATTGTGGACGCTGGGGTTTGACACGATCTACGCCATGCCCGATCGCGAAGACGATCGACGGTTGGGCGTAAACTCCAGTGCCTTGTTTTTTGGTGACTATGCGCCGGAAGCGATCGCGGTGTTCTTTACGGCAACCGTCATTTTGTTGGCGCAGTTGGGCGGAGCGATGAAGCTCAACGGCTTTTATTGGATCACGTTGATTGCGGCGACAGGCGTTTGGGGGTGGCAATACTACCGCTTGCGGCGATCGAACCTGCCCGCTGAAACCTACGGGCGTTTCTTTCGTCAAAATGTGTGGGTTGGGTTCTTACTCCTGGCTGGCATGATTTTGGGGTCGCGAATTTAATCAATCCGCAAACTGTACGGGTGGGTTTAGCAGACTTAGCTGCACCCTGCAATGGATTTGACGGTAACCCCCGACCCTGCCAAACATCGCGTTGATTGAATTCCCATTGCTCATTAGTACCCCCCCAAACAGGAAACCAGGTTGACTTATGACAGACTCAGCAGCGATCGCGCTTCATACGATAACCGCAGGTAAGGGGTACCCAATCCTCTGTTTACATGGGCATCCAGGGCGCGGTAGTAGTATGTCGGTCTTTACAAAGCATTTATCACAACGCTACTGGACGATCGCCCCCGACTTACGGGGCTATGGGCAGAGTCGCACAACCGCGAACTTTGAGATGCTGGCTCACCTGACCGATTTGGAAGCCCTGCTCGATCGCCTCAAGATTCAACAATGTCTGGTGTTGGGTTGGTCGCTGGGTGGGATTTTGGCGATGGAGCTAGCCCTACGCAGCCCAGAGCGCGTGAGTGGCTTAATTTTAGTGGCAACTGCTGCCCGTCCCTGGGGCAACCACCCCTCTATTTCATGGTTAGATAACGCGCTTACGGGGGCTGCTGGATTGGTGAACTGGGTCAGACCGGGCTGGCAGTGGAATATTGAAACGCTGGGTAAGCGATCGCTGTTTCGCTACTTGGTGCAGCAACACACTCCAGCTACCTACCAATTTTTAGCATCAGAAGCGGTGCCTGCTTTTTTACAGACCTCGCCCCAGGCAACCAGAGCGCTGTATCGGGCGATTGGGCAGGGCTATAACCGTTTGCCAGATTTACACCAGATTCAATGTCCGGCGCTTGTCTTGGCGGGTGCGGGCGATCGCCATATTGCTTGTGCGGCTAGCCAGGAAACTGCCGCGAAACTTTCTCGTTCAGAATGGCGATGTTATGACGAAACCGCTCATCTTTTTCCCTGGGAAATTCCGGATCAGGTTTTAGCGGATATTGATCGCTGGCTCAGTACATTTACTGAAGCCACTCCCGGGAAGGATCGGTCTAAACAAAGTTAACGTGAACCATTCGGTGTTTTACGCAAGGCTTCAGTAAAGTGTCTAGCTTTCATCCGTGTTTCAGCTGAGAATGATCATAAAGACATTATTTTGTAGTGGGTGATTTTGAACCGTGATGGACGAGAGGGTGACCCAAAAGCTACTTAAAGATTTGAAAAATTCTGATGGTGCCGTACGCGAACGTGCCACGCAGGAGCTTTGGCGGGCGTGGTTTGAGCAAAAAGGGGTGCTGGGTTTAGAAATGATTCGCCGGGCCCAGATGATGTTGGAAGGCGGTGATACCTCTGGAGCAGAAGCCGCACTCACCGACTTGATTGGAGCACAACCCGATTTTGCTGAAGCCTGGAATCGGCGAGCCGTGCTCTACTACCTGCTGCAAGATTACCCAAAGGCGATCGCCGATTGTGAGAAGGTGATTGAGCTAAACCCCGTTCACTTTGGGGCACTACACGGGTTAGGGCTTTGCTATGTTGCTTTGGGCAACTACCGCATTGCTTTACAAGCCTTTAAACGAGCCTTAGAGATTCAGCCATTTTCAATTGAAAATCAGCGCTGGTTGTTAGAATGCACCGCTAAGTTGCCCTAATACTGCAGCAAGTCTAAAGTTGTGCTCTGGTAGAGCTAGCTAGTGGTTTAGAAGATCGAAAATAGTGGAATGGGGCGACGCTCAAACCAATGATTTCTATCCCTTCACTCCCATCAAAAAGTTTATTTTTAGAGCAATCCATTTCGAGCCAGCAAACCTTGGGGGCATTGCCCCCAAACCCCCGCGAGGGGCCGAACCGCCTCCCCTCGCCTCCCCTGCGGAAGGTGTTGCTAGTTCCAGTGTTTGACAAAAGGGGTTGCGGGTGGAGTGGGAACCCTGCTTCGCAGGCTTAAGCGACATTTTGCCTTCTACACAAAAAGCGATTCGGCAGTCTAAACAGCTTCTGCAAGGGCGATCTCTCTTGTAAACTCCGCCTCACGTCACCCGTACTTTCGGTCAGCGATCGAAGTGTCAAGCTTACAACCCGTACCGTTTAGCTAGCTAGCCATTCAACACCCACCGACACCACCTTTCGGGGGTTGTAGGGGAGTGAGGCCCCTACGAGCGGGGGTGCGGGGGGAAGACCCCCGTCTTGCGGCGCCGCCGCCCCCAAATCTCCGCGACACCCCATTCCAACCAAGACGCGATCGCCCTTACCTAACCCGTTACCTGAGTAAGTAGCACAACCGCGTAAGCCGCAATTCCTTCTTCACGTCCGGTTGCATCAAGCTTTTCATTTGTGGTTGCTTTCACCCCAACCTGATCCGGCGCAAGGTTTAAAACTTTAGCCAAGCGATCGCGCATCGCTGGAATATGAGGTTTCAACTTTGGACGCTCGGCCACCACCACCGAATCAATATTGCCAATTTGCCAGCCCTTGTTTTGCACCAACTGATCGACTTGCTCTAGCAGCTTGAGACTGTCAGCCCCAGCCCACTGCGGGTCACTTGGCGGAAAATACAGACCAATATCACCCAAACTGAGCGCGCCTAACATAGCATCCATAATCGCGTGGGTCAGCACATCGGCATCACTATGCCCCAGCAGCCCCAACTCATGGGGAATGTGGATCCCTCCTAAAATCAGGGGCCGTTCGGGTACTAAACGATGAATATCGTAGCCATTACCAATCCGAATTGCGCTCATACCGCCTCTCAACACGCATCATTTCCACACTACATGGATGCTGTGCAAATTGTGCCTTCGCCTAAGCGATCGCCCCTAAATCGCCAAAGTAAGTTTCTAACTCGGCAGCACTCAGCACTTCATCGGTTTGTTGCGGAGTCCATAACACTTCCAGCACGAGCAGATAAGCCGGATCTAGCATGAGGATGGTTTGCAGGCGATCGCGCATCTGGTCAACCTGGGTGACTTCAGTGAAGAGCGGGGCATCATGGGCCGTGCCGAGCAGCAGCGTCACCACCAGGTAACCATCCGTCTCTGTTTTTGGCTCCGCCTGCTCCGTTTTCTGGCGCACAACACCATCCACGTTCGTGAGTGTTTCAGCACTAAACTTAGCCCGTTCTTGCAGTGAGAGTTGATTAAATCTTTCCTCGGCAGCCGCGATCGCCTCAAACGACTCGGAACTTGCGCCAAAGTGAGTCCAAGTGTCTCGCTGCTCTAACAAAAGTTGTGTCACCTGTTGCAACAGGTCAAACAAACCCGCAGGTGTGCTGGTATCCGTCTCCAACGTGAGTTTGGTCAGGGCAGATTGCGCAGGACTCTCTGCCGCTGCGATCGCAACTTGCAATCGCGTCACGGTCATCACGTCATTGCTCAGCTCATCTGAGACAGTCGTTGGCGTAACCTGGTCTGACTCTGTCATGCTCAGCTCCTGCTAGGATGGGCGATCGCTTGCCTATAACTGCACCATATCGGGGTACTGAGTCAGCAATTCGTCATAGGTTAAAACGTCGCCGGGGTCTTGCGGTGTCCAAATTATTTCAAATACTTTGACGTACTCAGCAGGCATCGAAGCCAGCTTTTGCAGTGCAAGCTGTAACTCCTGCACGCTATGAACGGCTGGGAAGAGCGGTTGGTCGTGGGCGCTGCCGACCAAGAGCGTGATCAAAATATAAGAGGCAGGGCCTTTGTCAGGATTGACCGTAAAAGTTTTACTACTGCGGCGGCCACCCACATTGGTCAAGGTTTCAACACTGTATTTTGTCCGTTCTTGTAAAGAAAGGGTTGAGAATAGCGAATCGGCTTTCTCAAAACCATTCACTGTTTCAGAGCTGACCAACGCGTGCGACCAGTTTTCAGGGCTACGCAGCAGAGCCAGTACCGATTCTTGCATGAGCTGCAATAGCCCAGTCTCAGTGCTGGTGTCGATCGCCTCCGCCATCTGATTCAAATCATCTTGAATGGAGCGTGCTTGAGCCAATAGCGCCACTTGCACTTTGCTCACTGTGAAGATGTCATTGAAAAGCTCCTGGTCACCCCGCTGGATCCCCGCTCTAGAGCCTTGGGTCAAGGCATGAATAAAAGCAAAGATCATCGGCAACCCGACCGAACCTAAGAGAAAAAGGATAATCAGCCCGACAATCCAGCTGCCGCCGCTCGTAACAGTGGTGGTTGGATAGGGAGAGCCATAACCGCCATAACCACCAGGTGGATAATAAACTGGTGGTGGCCCTGCCGGGACGGGCACAATCACTGGGCCGCCACCCCCGTAAGGCCGACTGGGCGACGAATAACCCCCTGAGTATCCCCCGCTGGGACGAGAGGATCCACCCCCCGATGAAGGCCGACTGGGCGACGAACTGCGCGGCGACGAACGAAACGAACCGCCTCCTGCTCGTCCACCACTGCGTTGCGCGAAAGCGTCAGCCCCCCAGGTCAGGCGAGTTGAGGTGAAAGCCGCTGGGGAAGTTGGCAGCCGCACACTCAAAGTGCTGGCCAGCAAGGTGCTGAGGGCGATCGCGCCCAAACGAATCACGGTGTTTCTCATAAGTTCTTGACGACAACGCACGCGACAGGCTCGACTTTATTTCTGTATCGGTTGCCCCCATTCTATCCAGGGTTGTCAATCTCTTGACGTTTCTGTTGCTTGGGAGGGATCCATTTCGAGTTGCCACTTGGCGTACAGATCTGGGCGGCGATCGCGCGTCCGTTGAATCTGCTGCTCTAAACGCCATTGAGCGATCGCGGCATGATTGCCCGATAGCAGCACAGGCGGCACCTCAAACCCGCGAAATTCAGGCGGACGGGTGTATTGCGGATAGTCGAGTAGCCCTTCTTCAAAACTTTCTAGCTTGAGTGAGGCTTCTTTCCCCACAGTGCCCGGTAAGAGGCGGGTGACGCCATTAATCAGCGTTAACGCCGGAATTTCGCCACAAGTGAGAACAAAATCCCCTAACGAAATCTCACGCGTTACCAGATTTAAAACTCGTTCATCAACTCCTTCATAATGTCCACATATAATCACCAATTGCTCACAATTCTCAGCAAATTGTTGGAACATTTTTTGGTGCATCGTCTCCCCTTGCGGGGTTGTTAAAATCACTTCTCGACGGGGCAAAACGGGTAAGGATTCCACGGCTGCAAAGATCGGTTCTGGCTTGATCAACATGCCGACACCGCCGCCATACGGCTCGTCGTCAACTCGATGGTGCTTGTCTGTGGTGAAGTCACGCGGGTTTGTTAAATGGACGCTGGCAATCGCTTTTGCCAGGGCTTTACCCAGCAAACCAGACTGCAAAGGTGACGTAAAAAAATCGGGAAAGAGCGTGACAATATCGAAGCGCATGGAAGAAAAAGGGATTAGGATTTTTTACAATTAAGCAAAGGTTCTTTGAGGGAATCTGAGATGATCAAGACAAGGGTATTGTCTAGAATGACAGCCTCTGACTATATAATTATTCGGGCGTGTGCGAAGTTGTTATAACGTCTACCCCCTTTGCTCGTCTGCTTGCTTATGCCTCTGCTTAATTTTTATCCCATTCAATGCAGTGGTCAGGTGCACACATGAACAGGAGTAGTGTCCCCACTTCGGTCATTCGCTGGCTGGAGCGCCTTTTGCATGTTCCGAGCGATGGGAAAACGGCACCGCCTAGCTTAGAGAGTCAGCTTTTTGGAGAGAAAATGCCCCAGTCAACAAAAACCGCCATTCTGATTATTGGGGGTGCGGAAGACAAGGTGCATGGGCGGGAGATTTTGCACAATTTCTTCGTCCGTTCGGGTTCGACAGACGCACGCATTGCCATTATCCCTTCTGCTTCCCGGGAGCCTGCCATTATCGGCGATCGCTACCGCACGATCTTTGAAGACATGGGCGCTAAAGGCATTGAGGTGCTTGACATTCAAGACCGTGAGCAGTGCAATGATGCGCTCATGCAGAGTTATGTCGAAAATTGCACGGGCGTCTTTATGACGGGAGGTGACCAACTCCGGTTGTGTAGCTTATTGGCAGATACCCCCATCATGAACAAAATTCGAGAACGGGCGCAACGGGGTGAGATTACGCTAGCCGGAACGAGTGCGGGTGCTGCCGTGATGGGCTATTACATGATTGCCGGAGGGGGGAGTGGCGAATCTCCCAATCGGTCCTTGGTTGACATCACAACGGGCTTAGGCATTATTCCAGAATTAGTCGTTGACCAGCATTTTCACAACCGCAATCGAATGGCGCGGCTCCTCAGTGCGATCGCGGCACATCCCGACCGGGTTGGGCTGGGCATTGATGAAGACACCTGTGCCTTGTTTGAAGGCGATGGCTCGTTTGAAGTCATCGGCAGAGGCTCAGTGACCGTTGTAGACCCGGCTCAAATGTCTCACAGTAATTATGCTGAAACAGGTCCGTCTGACCCGATTAGCATTTGTAGCCTCAAGTTACATATTTTATGTCACGGAGGTCGCTATGATCTTCGTAAGCGAAAACCACTCGTTGGTAACCAAACGGTTTCCTAACTGGTGCGTCAATCTCAGCTCTGGTTACTGCTTTAGCCCCAACTCAGTCTTTCTAGTTTCAAGGTTTTGCCTAACTCTCTCAAACAAAACTGTTCACTGTGGACAGTTCGCGATGCATTTAGGGCTTGAAACTAGGATGTTGCTTTTCTTAAGCCCCTTACCCTTAGATTAAGTCGGCAAGCACTACCTGTAACTCTCGGTCGGATTTTCTCGAATAGCATCATGAGAATACTTAAAGTTCAGACATTGCGCGGCCCGAATTACTGGAGCATTCGACGTCACAAGTTGATTGTTATGCGGTTAGACCTGGAAGAGTTGGCAGAGAAACCCTCTGACCAAATTGCCGGGTTTTACGAGGGGTTGCAGCAAGTATTGCCAAGCCTGGTTGAGCATTATTGCTCTCCGGGGTGCCGGGGCGGTTTTTTGAGCCGGGTGCAAGAAGGCACGATGATGGGTCACATTGTTGAGCATGTCGCTCTAGAGTTACAAACTCTGGCAGGTATGCCAACTGGCTTTGGTCGTACCCGCGAAACGGCAAACTCAGGCGTGTATCAGGTCGTCTACGAGTATATGGATGAGCAAGCCGGTCGTTACGCTGGGCGTGCAGCTGTTCGCCTCTGCCAGAGCGTTATTGACACAGGCGGCTATCCACAAGAAGAACTTGAGCAAGACATTCGAGATCTGCGCGAGATGTGGGCCGATGCGTCGCTGGGGCCAAGTACCGAGGCGATTGTTAAAGAAGCGGAAGCACGAGGTATTCCCTGGACTCAACTCAGCGCCCGCTCGATGCTGCAATTGGGCTATGGGGTCCACCAAAAGCGGTTGCAGGCGACTCAAACTAGCTACACAGGCATTTTGGCCCTGGAGTTGGCGTGCGACAAAGAAGGCACCAAACGTATTTTGGGTGACTCAGGTGTACCCGTACCACGTGGCACGGTGATTGCCTACCTCGACGAGTTAGAAGAGGCGATCGCGGATGTCGGTGGCTACCCGATTGTGATCAAACCGTTAGATGGCAATCATGGGCGTGGCATCACCATTGACATCAACACATGGGAAGAGGCCGAGGCTGCTTATGACGCGGCTCGTGAAGTGTCTCGCGATGTGATTGTTGAGCGATTTTACCGGGGCCGTGACCACCGCGTTTTGGTTGTGAACGGTAAAGTTGTTGCGGTTGCCGAACGTGTTCCTGCCCATGTCGTAGGGGATGGGCGCTCAACGGTTGAAGAACTGATTGATCGAACTAATCAAGACCCACGGCGCGGTGACGGTCACGCGAATGTGCTGACCAAAATCGTGATGGATCGCACCAGTTGGCAATTGCTAGAGAAGCAAGGCTATACGATTGATTCGGTGCTGCCAGAAGGGCAAGTTTGCTACCTGCGGGCGACAGCGAACCTTAGCACTGGTGGTATTGCGGTCGATCGCACGGATGAGATTCACCCTGAAAACGTCTGGCTGGCGGAGCGGATCGTTAAAATTATTGGCTTAGATATTGCGGGTATTGATATTGTCACGACAGATATTTCTAAGCCGCTCCGCGAAGTCGATGGGGTGGTGGTAGAAGTAAATGCGGCTCCCGGATTCCGAATGCATGTCAGCCCTAGCGTGGGCATTCCTCGTAATGTGGCTGAACCTGTAATTGATATGCTGTTTCCGCATGGAACGGCTAGCCGTGTGCCGATCATTGCGCTGACCGGGACAAATGGCAAAACCACCACTACCCGCCTGGTAGCCCACATCTTCAAGCAAACAGGGCAAATCGTGGGTTACACCACCACCGATGGCACCTACATTGGCGATTACCTGGTTGAGCCAGGTGATAACACTGGGCCACAAAGTGCCAACCTGATTTTGCAAGACCCCACCGTTGAAGTGGCGGTGCTAGAAAGTGCGAGAGGCGGTATCTTGCGATCGGGTCTGGCGTTTGACGCGTGTGATGTTGGGGTGGTCTTAAATGTGGCTGCTGATCACCTGGGTTTAGGCGATATCAATACGATTGAGCAAATGGCCCGCGTGAAAAGCGTTGTGGCTGAAGCCGTACTTCCCAAGGGGTATGCTGTGCTGAATGCGGATGACCCGTTAGTGGTCAACATGGCAGAGCGCGTTAAGGCTCAAATTGCCTACTTCTCAATGAATCCTGACAATCCTGTGATTCAAAATCACACTAAGCAGGGTGGTCTAGCGGCGGTGTATGAGAGTGGCTATCTCTCGATCTTAAAGGGCGACTGGACGCTGCGGATTGAGCAGGCGGTAAATGTGCCCCTCACGATGGCAGGCCGCGCTCCTTTCATGATTGCGAATGCACTGGCTGCAAGCTTAGCTGCGTTTGCCCACGGTGTGCGGATTGAAGATATTCGGGCGGCATTAGCCACCTTCCGCGCCTCGACCGACCAAACTCCCGGACGGATGAACCTGGTCAACCTGGGTAAATTCCATGCGCTGGTCGATTATGCGCACAATCCCCACAGTTACGAGGCTTTGGGTGGATTTGTGCGAAACTGGCCGGGTGAACGGATTGGGGTCGTTGGGGGGCCAGGCGATCGCCGCGATGAAGACTTTGTCACCTTGGGTAAGCTCTCAGCCCAAATGTTTGACCGCATCATTGTCAAGGAAGATGATGATAATCGCGGTCGGACCCGAGGAGATGCGGCACGACTCATTTCAGAAGGGATTGAATCGATCAATCGTCAGTTTCCCTATGAAGTGGTTTTAGACGAGACAACTGCGGTTCAAACGGCGCTTGGGTCAGCTTCGCTCAATAGCTTGGTGGTTGTTTTACCCGAAAGTGTTAGTCGAGCGATTAAGCTGATTGAGTCCTATCAACCTGCCAGCCCGCCTGCATCAAATGGTTCACCTGCGGTCACGCCAGATGTGGCTGTGGGCGAAGTTGTGCCCGCAGCGGAAGTGGCTCCGGCTGAGGTGACGACTCCGGTTGAGCCTGAGATGACACAACCTGTTGAGTATGTGACTCGCATATCCGGTACCTAGACCCAATCTAGACGCTATACCAGTTTCAATTGAGAAAGCGACAAAGCTCACGCCGAACCGAGCCGCCTCACTCCCCTGATGCTACGTTGAGAGTACATCTCCGCAGGGGATTAGGGGGATGGTGGAGTTTGGGGGAGGTTTGGCTGTCGCGATCGCCAATCAAAGCCATAGTCATCCTAGTTAGGACAGGGTGCAGAGGCTTCAACTGAGTCTCAACCCCTACACTTCCACGCTTCCACTCTCCATCCTGCCAATCTCCTAAGCCACTTGGCGACAGCTATAAGTCGGTATTTCTATTCCCGGTGCTGAGTTCGTTGAGCGTGGCTTTGGTGTGTCAGCAACCGGGAGTTTGGGTTGAGTGTGACTAGGCAAACAGTTGGTTTGAGAGGCGATCGGCATCTGCAACCAGCTTCTCAGTTGCAGGAGTTTTTGTGCCGTTGAGGGCAACTTGCAAGGCCGGGAGGTTCTCATGCAGTTGCTCGACGAGCCTTTGCACCTGGTTGGCAAAGTCAGCGTCTTGATTCATCTGACGCAAAATCTCAGTTTTATACGCTTGCAGGTGCAATGGGTTAGGGTCGGCTTGAGCCAGTGTCAAAGCGACTTCGGTGTGGGTCGATTTCAGCTTGCTTGCAACCTGCTGGCGCAACTCCTGCAAAATCGCTTGGTTGTCAGCACTCAGCGTAACAGCGGCTCTTGTAGACAACTGATGGACAAGCGGCGGCAACGTGTAGGTCGCAACTGCATCGATCACCGAAGCATCCCGCACGACGGTCGCTTCATCAACCTCTGGTCTATCCGTAGATGGCTGGTTTTGAGCAGGTGTTTTGGGCTGAAAGTATTTACCAAAAGAATTCGCAAGTTGGGATAAACGCTCAACCATGATTTAGACTCCTAATCTGACTAAAACGGGGTCGAGCCTGTGCCATCGTTACCGAACCTGCGAGCATCGACCTTCTGTTTCAGTCTGCCGTAGGGGAGCGATCGCCGCCTACTCAAAACCGTGGTAGAAAACCGATGGTAGAAGTGGGCATTTCAACCCCCATTAAAGAATGAACCTGATGTGATGGCGATCGCGTTGGCTGGGGTATGCTGCTGGTTATATGGAAACCTTTCTGACTCTTTTCATCACTGTCATTGTGTTTGCCCTCGGCGCGGCGATCGGCAGCTTTTTAAATGTAGTGGTCTATCGTTTGCCTGCGGGCCTGTCCCTACTCTATCCGCCTTCCCGCTGTCCTAAATGTTTGCACCCCCTCCGGGCGCGAGAAAATGTGCCCGTTTTGGGCTGGCTTTGGCTGCGTGGCCGTTGTGCCCATTGCAAAACCAAAATTTCGGCTCGTTATCCAACAGTTGAGGCGGTGACGGGGCTTTTGTTTGTGCTGGTGTTTGGGTTATTTGGCGTTTCCTGGCAGACCATTGGCTACTGGACTTTCTTTGCGTGGCTGGTCGCACTCGCGTTGATTGACCTCGACACGATGACCTTACCGGATCCGTTGACCCAATCGGGGCTAGTGGTTGGTTTGGCTTACCAGGCGATCGCGGGTTGGCAGACCACAGGGAGCTGGGTGGGAGCCATCCAATATTTAGTGGGAGGCGTGATCGGTGCGGTGCTGGGCATCTGGCTGCTGGATGGGATCGCCCTCGTCGCTTCCGTCGCTCTGGGCCAAACCGCGATGGGGGCTGGGGATGCCAAATTAGCTGCCATGATGGGCACCTGGCTCGGTTGGAAGTTGCTGCTACTGGCTGGCTTACTGGCCTGTGGGCTGGGTGCAGTGATTGGGGTGGGCGCAATCACGCTGGGTCTGCTACGGCGGCGTCAAGCCATGCCGTTTGGGCCGTTTTTAGCTTTAGGCGCGATCGCGGCAGCACTGTGGGGCGATCGCGTTCTCAGCTTCTATTTCAGCCTTTTTACCAGCAATCCTGGTTTATAAGACTCCCAACTTTTGGCTAGCTGGAATAAGTGGGTTGGCAATTTGAGCTGAAGCCAGCTTACGGCTGCGATCGCGCCGCCACTTGCGCCAACAGCGGTTTGCGACCGAGCAGCCCGACCATTAGCTTCAGTGCCAACACCTTCATCAACGGCACGTGCCGCATCACAAACAAACCCATGCGACGGGCGACAACCAACGGCAACCAGTTATTTGAAAAGGTGCGATTGAGAATATCTGTGAAGCCCAAAATCGTGAGGTTTTCTAGATTCCGCCAGCGCTCGTAGCGACGTAACACACGCAGTGAACCAATATCTTCCTGGCGCTGGTGAGCCGCCACTAACACCTCTGCCAGCGCTGCCGCATCCCGAAAGCCCATATTCACGCCTTGCCCCCCCACCGGATGGCAACAGTGGGCGGCATCTCCAATCAGCGCCAGTCGAGGTTGCACATACTGGCGGCTATGCTGCAACTGCACTGGAAAAACGTAGCGATCGCCGACCAATTCCAGGTTTCCCATCTGATCGCCATAGCGCTGCTGCAAGCGTTGCATAAATTGCTCTGGTTCCAGGTTCAAGATCGCTTCTGCTTCTGCTTTGGGGGCTGTCCAAACAATGCGGCAGAGGTTGTCAGGCAGTGGCAAAATGGCAAACGGACCTTCCGGTTGAAAGCGCTCGTAGGCCGTGTTTTGGTGCGACTTCTCTGGTCGAATAAACGCCACGACACAGGCTTGCCAATATTGCCAACCTACAGTACGAATTCCGGCAGTGTGGCGAATGGGCGATCGCGCCCCATCTGCTGCTACCAACAACTGAGTCTTAATTTGCTGGAGTTGCCCGTCTTGGCGAACCGTTAGATAAACAGCATCGGCCTGATAATCGGTTTCGACCAGCTCCACCGGACACAGGTAAGTCACATTTGGACACTCTTGTAAAAACTCTCTCAGAGCCGAAAGCAGCACCCCATGTTTAGCAACATAGCCAAGCGCCTCTGTCTGCAAATCGGGCTGCACAAATGAGACGACCTGCGGTGACGCCCCATCTGACAGGCGAATCTGCTCAATGGGATTGACCTGGGGGCGCATCTTCTCCCAGACACCAATGCCCTGAAAAATGCGACTGGCCAACAAATTTACGTGGTATGCCTGCCCCTTTGAAGCCGCGATCGATGCTTCGCGAGCTTCAATCACAGCCACTCGCAAGCCTGACTGCTTCAGCGCCGTTGCGAAGGTTAACCCGACCAGGCCACCACCCACTACTGTGATGTCGTAATCAAAAGAGGGAAGGGCAGATACTGAGCTTTTAAGTTGGGGCTGGCGCGTTGCAGTAGGCATGGAGTAAGGTTTAGCAAGCCAAAGTTTTGTTACAACTTTATTCTGACGCGATCGCGCCTCGAAATTCAAGCTCAGTATCAATTTCCTGGTGTTGCTGAGGGGCGATAGGATTGTCGGATGGGCATTTTCCCAGTAGGGGCGTTTGGCCAAACGCCCTTACCGAGTATCTGTATGCGATTAGTAGCGCCCAAGGTTCTGGATACCAAACGCCCTTGGGTTATTTCCCCAGTAGGGGCGTTTGGCCAAACGCCCTTACCGAGTATCTGTATGCGATTAGCACCGCCCAAGGTTTTAGATGCCAAACGCCCTTACAGAGCATCTATGTGCGATTAGCAGCCCCAACAACCTGCCTGGTTTCAGGCAGCCGAGGAAGATATGTTTTTCTGTGAGACGTGGTAAACACAGGGCGAAAAGCCGCGCCTAACGCCAAAACTCATCGACCTCTAACCCTGCTAACTCATCCTTCAACTCTTGGAAATAATCGCTTTGAGTAATCTGCGCCACATCTTTTTGGCGTTTTTGTTGGTCAATCTCAATTTGCAACTCTTCTAACTGCTGCTTGAGGTCGGCTTCGAGTTGCTTCCGTTCGGTAATGTCTTCAACAATGCCCTCGTAGTAAAGCAAATTGCCAACCTTATCTCGCACCGCGCGGGTATTTTCCTCGATCCAAATAATGCTGCCGTCTTTGCGATAAATCTGATACTCGCGGTTTTTGACCGCATTAGAGGCTTCCATCACGCGCTTAAACTCATTGCGCCCATTCGGATCTACATATGTCTGGGTGTCAATTGACGTAATGCTTTGCACCAACTCTTCGGGTGAGTCATAGCCATAGATGCGAGCCAACGCCGGGTTGACCTTGAGAAAACGCCCGTCTGTTGAAGATTGAAAAATGCCTTCTAGGGCGTTTTCAAAAATGCTGCGGTAGTTTTCTTCGGCGATCCGTAGGGCTTCTTCAGCTTGCTTGCGATCAGTAATATCCCGAACAATAAAGATCACCTCATCGTCGCCACAACGAACCACACGACCTTCAAAGTCAGCGACATTTGCGCCATCTGAAAACTCATACTCGATCGCCTGTGTTTCACCCGTTGCGATCGCCCGCTCAATCGCTTCCATATACTTGTGGGCCACCTCGACGGGCAAAATGTCATAAACACTCTTCCCAATCCGGTTTTCGCGAGTTGCATTTAGGATGTTTTGCTTTGCTTCAACTACATCGAGATAAATGCCGTCTTTTCTCAGGCACAAAATCAAATCGGGAATCGCCTTCAAAAAGGCGCGGTTTCTAGCTTCACTCTGGCGCAGGGCTTCTTCGGCTTGCTTGCGATCGGTGACATCAATGCCAACCGATACAGTGGCAGCTCCTTGCTGATATTTTTGAGCAGCCAACAGAAAGTACTTTTTTGTGGCACCCCCGCTAATTTCAATCACTTGAGAAGCAGCCTCTTGCGGACTAACGATAAACTCTCGCATAAACTCAGCAAACTGAGCACTGCCTTTGAGAAAGCCAATTTCTTGACCGATAAAAGCCTCTTGCGAAAGATGCCAATTTTCAGCGAGATGCCGATTCACACCGAGGTAAATTCCGGTTGAGTCGATCCACGAAATGGCTCCTGGTACAGCATTTAAAATTGCTTCGAGCTGGTCTTTTGCTGCTTCTAACTCGCGCTCGCGGAGCTGCACCGTTTGAATCATCTGGCTAAACACCCGGGCAAGATGCCCCAACTCATCGGGACGTTCGGCAACCTGGTCTAAACTCGTCGCATCAAAGGCATCGTTTTCAACAGCCGCCGCTGCATCTGTCAGCACGTTCACCTGCTGCAAATACTGAGACATTTGTTGATTTTTTGCGCTGATTTCTAAATTGGCGCGCCCCAATGCAACATTGCGTTCATCGAGCGTCTCCATTGCGAGCTTATAAACTTGAGCCTGCGATATTAACAGGGTTTGCAACTCTAAAAGCTTGTACGAGTTATCTGCCAGTTGCACCACGACAGGCTCATACATCTCATCGGGCGATCGCGCCAAACATTGCTGCACAGCATCTGAGATCAGGGTGCTAGCCGCAAGAATCAGCGGTTTGACTGGCATACATTCATGTAACTGAGCTAGCGATCGCTGAAGAAACAACTCTCGCCCATACACCCCACTCAAAATCTCTAAAAACTGGCGGCGTGACATCATCCCCGCAAACGTGCCCTGCCGCTTCAAAATGGCACCGGGTAATGCCGGATTTTGGTTGAACTGATCGTAAAGTTGCTGCGAAAGGCAGGCCACCTCGATTTCAAACCCCTCCAGTGGTAACTCACCCAACGTTGCTTCCAGGCGCAGGCGATCGGGCGCAGGCACCGTGCGATGAGACTGAGGGGGTGAGTCTGGGGTTTCACGCATGGGATTTGAGGCGATAAACGGCGGTGATTGACGGTTCAAACGGAATGAGACGGTCAATGACCGTTACCAGGCGCCATCTGCGGGCCGACCGTTCATCCATTCTTCCAGGTCTCGGTCTGGCTTGGCTCCGTTAAACAAGTGCAAGCCAAAGTCTTTAGCGAGGTCTTCGCAGACTTTAATGCCGCGTACGCTATTGCCTTTCTCATCAAGTGGTGGCGAAAAGGTGCCAATCCCAATTCTGCCGGGCACGACTGCCGTAATGCCACCCCCAACGCCACTTTTTGCTGGAATGCCGACGCGATACGTCCACTCGCCAGAGTAGTCATACATACCGCAGGTCAGCATCACACTAATCACATCTTGCACATAGCGTCCGTCGATCGCCCGTTCTTGCGTGATTGGGTTCACACCGTTGTTAGCCAGGGTCGCAGCCATCATGGCCAGATCCCGACTGTTGACTAAGATGGAGCATTGTTGAAAGTAGAGATCGAGTGTTTCATCAATGCGATTGGTGATCATGTCAAAGTTCAACATTAAGTAGGCGATCGCTCGGTTGCGGTTGCCGGTTGCCCGTTCTGATAGAAACACAGGCACATTGATGTCGAGTTCGCGCCCGGTGTAGCGCTTAAACATGTCTAAAATGCGCTTCAGCCGTTCAGTGCTGCCTTTGCCTTTGATCATGTCGGTCGTGGCGATCGCGCCAGCATTCACCATCGGGTTGTAAGGACGATTCGTTTTTTCATCCAGCACAATCGCATTAAACGCCTCACCCGTTGGCTCAACGCTGACCTTGCTGTTGACGTACTCACGCCCGTGATCTTCTAACGCTAAGCCGTAAACAAACGCCTTTGAAATAGATTGAATTGTGAATAGGCTGGTGCAATCGCCCACTTCAAAAACCTGACCGTCTACCGTGGCGACACAAATGCCAAACGATTCGGGTTTTGCGATCGCCAACTCCGGGATGTAGTCAGCAACGGCTCCATCCATCACGCCTTTGTATTGCTCATACAGATCTTGCAGATAACCCCGAAACGGAGAGGCCACCGCCTGAATCGAGCTAGCGAGCGACTCTAAGTTACTGGTTTCGACCATGGTTAGTTTGCCTCAATAATTTTTTGAGCCACTTTGCGAAATTCCTGGCTGATCGGGTGGTCCTGATATTTCACGCAGAAAACCCCCTCACTCGCGAGCTGCACCATATCTTCAGACAGCGGAAACAATCCAGCAACCGATTCGCTGTAGGTTTCTTCGATGCGTTGTCTAAGGGCATCACCATTTAGCAAGCTGTGGACTTTGTTGACAGCCAGCATGAGATTACGCACTTTAAGTTGACGCGCAACATCAACAGTAACGGCTGTGCCCTGGTAGTCTTGCTTGTCGGGTCGCAAGATAAGAATGAGAATGTGGGAAATGGCGATCGATAAAAAGGTCTCTTTGGATAGACCAGGATGAGTATCAATAAAGAGATAGTCAAGCTCTAGACCTTTCACCAGCTTGCGAAACCCGTCGTTTAGTAGCTTGACGTCATACCCATCTTTGAGAATTTTGGCTATGTCGTCGGCTCGCACGCTGGCTGGCACTAAAAACAACTCGCCTGCATCTGTGATGCCAACATTAGAGCTAATGTTGTAAGCCGCATCTTGAATCTCGCAATCGCCCCAAAGATAAGAGTTGAGGGTCTTGGTCGTCTGCTCAGGCTCTAGACAAAAGAGGCTATGAATGCCGGGAGAAGGAAGGTCTGTATCAATGACACCGACACGCTTCCCAGTCATAGCAATCGTTGTTGCTAAATTAGCCGTGAAGTTCGATTTTCCGGTTCCCCCTCGGTAGGAATGAACTGAGACAACTTTAGGCATGGACTAATTTTTTGCCATATAAATTCAATCTCGTCTAGCCTCTCGCGATGGGAAATAGGGTTTTGTATTCGGAGATACGTTTTATTGGAACTTAAGCTTTTCTTGGTAAGGAGGAGACAGGAGGCCGCAGGGGGATTGATCTGCGATCGCCCGCAAGTCCACGCGGAGCTGAGCTAGAGTACGATGAAATGCAGATTGTCCCATGAAGGATTTGCCAGATGTTGCCAGTCATCTACTCAGATGAGTTTTTGATGCACGATACCGGAGATTTTCATCCTGAGCGTCCGGCTCGGTTAACCGCGATTAAGCAGGCTTTAGAGGCAACTCCCTGGAGCAGTCAGTTAGAGTGGCGCAAACCAACGCCAATTGAGCAGCGTCCGGTGTTAGAAGCGGTGCAACAAGTGCATGATCCCAGTTATGTCAATGGCGTGCGGATCTTGGCAAATCGGGGTGGCGGTTATCTAGACGGGGATACGCCCATTTCACATCGCAGTTATGAGGTCGCGATGCTGGCTGTGAGTGCCTGGTTGGATGGGGTCGATGAAGTCCTGCACTCAGGCAAGCCTGTGTTTGTGTTGGCGCGACCACCGGGGCACCATGCCACTAAAAATGTCGGGATGGGGTTTTGTCTTTTCTCAAACGCGGCGATCGCGGCGCATTATGCCTTACAGCAAGCGGGCATTAACAAGGTCGCCATTCTCGATTGGGATGTGCATCACGGCAATGGCACCCAAGATCTAGTTGAGCGCAATCCCCAACTGGCTTACTGTTCGTTGCATGAGTTTCCTAACTATCCAGGAACGGGGAATGCGACAGAGCAGGGGTTTCACCAGAATGTTTTGAATGTGCCAATGGCTCCGGGAAGTGCCATGCCCGACTATGACCAGGCATTTCAATCACAGGTGATGCCATTTTTAGAAGCGTTTCAGCCTGATCTGTTGATTGTGAGTGCGGGGTATGATGCTACGGCGGCTGACCCGCTATCGCGTATCTGCCTGCTGCCAACGGACTTTGGCGTGTTTAGCCGCTACTGTTTGCAGTTCACTTCCAAGATCCTGTTTGGGTTAGAAGGTGGCTACGACTTAGAGGCGATCGCGCAGGCCGTTGTGGCAACCCTAGAGCCGTGTGTGGCTTAAGGTAACGCTTCAGCGGCACAGGTCGCCAAGGTCACTTAATCGAGCGTGACGATGCCACGTCGCAACGCCACAAGCACCGCCTGGGTGCGATCGCTGACGCGCAACTTGCCCAAAATGTTGTTGACATGAAATTTGACCGTGCCTTCGGCGATCGTCAGGGCACTGGCGATTTCTAAGTTGCTCATACCCTTGGCCATGAGTTTCATCACATCTTGCTCGCGATCGCTCAGTTGCGGATTCTCCATCCGTTCAATCAGCTTCAGGCTGACCGCATTGGAGAGAAACTTGTGCCCCGCATGCACACAGCGAATGGCCTTGAGCAACTCTTCACACGAACTGTCTTTCAGCAAATATCCCTTAGCCCCTGCTTGAATTCCCTGATAAATATCCTCATCACCATCGTAGGTGGTCAAAATAATAATTCGAGCATCTGCAAACTCCTGGCGAATTGTGCGAATCGCCTCAACTCCACCAATACCGGGCATCCGCAAGTCCATCAGGGTGACATCTGGGCGTACTGCCCGAAACTGCGCGATCGCCTCTGCGCCATTACTGGCTTCACTGACTGTTTCCATGCTCGACTCATACTTCAGCATCAGGGCTAACCCGTGCCGCACAACCGGATGATCATCCACAATCAAAATTCGGATTGGCTTTGCGCGATTTTGGTTTGCGTTCGTTGCCAAGTGCTGTGAGTGGCGAAGTTTGGAGGCTGAAGAAAGTTCCATTGCTAACTCGTTTGCTGAGGGCGGTTCAGAATATTGCTATCTAAGAGAAGTGAGGGTGATCAATGCAGAGAAAACAGCAAAGAAAATAATGCGGACTGGGATCACTGTGAAAGAATTGAGTATTTTTAATCACATTTTCAACGCTTTTTATAGAGATTTCTAAGTTAATTAATGCCTAAATTAGCGCAGAGAGTCAGATATTTGAGAAGAATGATCTAAAGGAAATCTTACAATCTACCTGAAGCCGCTAAAACTTGATGGTAATCAAGTTTTTTACAGGTGAAATGTGGAAAGATCAGGCTAAATTACTCCTATCGAAGAACGTATGCGTTTGAAACCTTTTTAGTCTATCTGTTTGATTCCAGTTAATCGGCCTCCTCAAAAGTGAAAGTCGCGTTTAGGGGTTGAAACTCATTGGTATTAGTTATTGGAGTGTATGAGTGTAATGTGCCAGTGAAAGTTTCAGCAACGATCGCCCGAAGACCAAGCGATAGAAAATTAAGCTTTTCTTAAGACTAAATCTGTGTTGCTTTAAATGGAACTGTTCTTTTTCTGACCGATATTTTTATCTGATTCTAAACCATACTGGTCAAAAGTTAAGGTTGAACTTAAGCCAATTGATAGGCTGTGAATTCAACCCCCTTGTGCCAAAGTTTTTGGCTATCAACCAGCGACGATACTTCGATTGATTTGGTAAATTTTAACTGTTTTTAAAAGCCAGGTATCTGTTGGTTTAGTGATGCAAAAGATGGATGCTTCTCTAATGTTTCACTCTCAGGCGATCGCCCTTAAAAATTATCTTTTCAATTGATTTGTCCGTTGTTTCAGTTTCGTTGAGAGAATTTTATGGCTGTTTCTTTGCCAGTCAATGATTCACCCCAAACCGCACAAAGCTTAAAGCCCCAACAACGCAAGCGTTTAATTGTCCTCTCAGGAAGTGTTGTCGGTCTATTGGTGGGTGCTTTTATCTGGCAACAGGCAACACGCTACGAAACTTCTCAAAACGCTTATGTCACGGCTGAAATTCACCCGCTTAAGGCGCATCTAGTCGGCAGCACTATCGTTGTCTCGCAGGGCGATCGCGCGGCATTAAATCAAGCTGCAATCGTACTCAAACTTGAAAATCATTCGCCTGAGTTGATGTTTCAACAGACGCAAGCGGCGATCACGAGTGCCCAGTACCATTTAGAGCTGGCGCAGCTGCGGTACACCCAATTAACGACCGAGTTTCCAGAAGCAGCTAAACCCCAAACGCCTCTCCCTAACACGCTGCACAGCTTGACGCAAATGAGCGACCGCTTGACTCAACTGAGATCGCGCGTCTTGTTGACGCACTCGCTACTGACCCAGGCAGAGGCCGACAGCGTCAAGGCCAACTTAGACTATCAGCAGTTTGCGGGGCTAGAAAGCTCGACAACATCAACTGAGACACAGGCTCAAAAAGCACGCGTTGCCTATGAAGCAACTCAACTCCGCCGCAACGAGTTGAGAACTCAAATGAACCAGTTACAAACCGATGTGGCTCAGCTTCAAAAGCAGTTGACAACCCTGATTAATCAGTTGATTGTGACGCGACAGCAAATGCCCCATGCACTCCCACCGCGATCGCTCACTTCACCCAGCCAGCCGACTATTTCAAAAATTGTCAATGCTATCTCAGAGTCGATTAATCAGCTTGAGAATGCAAAATTTCAGTTACTCAATACGAGTAATTTGATCCTAGGGCAAGCCCCATTAGCCGTCGTGTATCAGGAACCCTGGGTCGTCGCTGAGTTTGAACAAGCGCAGCAGATGAGAATTCAATCAGGACAGATAGTTGAAATACGATTAAAATCACGCCCAAATGAAACTTTTTCAGGAAAAGTGTTGCATCACTCAGTGTTCTCTCAAAAACGGAATGAGACAACAACGAAAGCTCAGTCCGGAACTGATCAGATGAAGGAAAAATACTTGGTCAAGATTATGATTGACAGTAAAGACTTGAGGACGCGCAGAGATGTCTTTGAACCAGGCGAAGAAGCTTCTGTGAAGATCAAAGTCTGGTAGACGACTGATTCAAAGCCGCTCACTTTTCCTGGTCTTTGCGTTGGCTCTCATAGAAGAGTCACAGCGGGCGGAACTGTTGAACGCCTCACAGAAGCGCCTGTGAAGTTGAGATACTAGCAGCCTACGGTGTAAGTTTGTCTATCCTTTACTTGTTCAAATTCCCTGGAAAGGTTGACAAGAGATGACTTAGATGGGAAATCTACCTGGGCAAACTATTTTGACAGTGAAATCAGGAGTGAATCGAACCTTCAAACATAAGGCTTGAGTCAGCCGAGAAAGTTCATGAGATCGCCGCGATCGCGACTGATAACTGCAATCTTTCTAGCGCTACGCATAATGTTTGGTACAAGAGAATTTGGGAGTTGCGCTCCTAGCCAGGGGTGGAACTCTTGCATCCCGTTCTAACTTTTTCCAGTACTGCTATAACGTTTCACAGCTCCGCATTAATTAGGGAAAAGATAAAAGATAAGTTACTCATTTTTCATAAATTTTTTCACTTGTTATATCTAGAAAATAGCCTTTTTCAACATTTCTCTGCTTTAAAGGATGGGGCGATCGCTCTTGCTTTGGGAGTAATGATTGAGCCATCAATAAGTTGATCGTTAAATTCCTTCTGGGTTTGATAAATGTTGTCTTTTACAGTGATACCTTAAAGCTATGAGATGGATTTTCTCACTGATTAAACGTATTCGAATTTAGATAACGCTGCTTTGTCGAAAGCGTGGAACCTAGAATCCGATAGAGTTTTGCGTCACTTCATCCGTGCTGTGAATAATATGAATTCACCTTCTTCGCAAGAGTCAAATCCTTACTTTCTGGTGGTTGATGATCACGAAGCGATTCTTAAAGGAACTGTTCCTGCGTTAAGAGAGCGGTACCCCAAAGCAAAAGTTTTGATGGCTCAAGATCGGCAGACGGCTCAACAAATTCTCAACCAATTTCCTTTAGATTTAGTGGTAGTTGATTTGAGCTTGCCAGAGTCGTTAGGGCAAGTTGCCAGTCCTGAAATTGGGATGCAATGGCTTGAGTTATTGATGCAGCATGCGGTTACAAAACCAAACATCCTAGTCGTCAGCACAAATATTAAACCGCTAGTCCGGCTAACTCCTAAGATCAATATTTACGAAGGTGGGTTTGTTGCAATGGACAAATCACTGCCGATTCAAGAGTTATTAAAATTGGCTGATTTATCCTTGCGCGGTTCGATTTACTTGCCGTTAGAGGTGCGATCGCGACCTGAGTTTGATCGCCGTTGGTTGGAGGTGTTAACTCTAAAGTTTCAGCATGGGCTGTCTGACCGCGCGATTCGTGAGCGGATGGGAATTGCTGAGCGAACGTTGCGTAACTATTGGGTTCGCATCCAGGATGCGTTAGAAGTGGTTGACGACCCCGATAAAGATTTACGAGTTCAAATTGAGTTGGCTGCGAGAGCAGCTGGACTTATTAATTAAGTCTTTTTTATTGATTTAATCGCTGAATCAAACGGTATAACGTCTGAGTAATGAGAAATTTTTAATTGTCACCTTAAAAGCACTTTGACCCCATCCTCTTATCTTTATCTCAACTGTGTTGACTCAGTTTTGGCAAAGTATTAAACAACGAGTCACAATGTTACGCGAAGTCGCTCTGCCAAGCGTTTTTTTGGTAGGGCTGATTATTTTTATTCGATTAGCCGGTCTATTTCAAGTTCAAGAGTGGATGGCGTTGGATACTTTTTCGCGGTTTTGTCAGGGCGATCGCCAAGAAGCTCCCGTTGTGATTGTTGGCATTGATGAAAATGATTTGAGGTCGGTTGGCAGTTTTCCAATACCGGATCGTGATATCGCGGCTGTTCTCCGCATTTTGCAAGCCTATCGTCCTAGTGTGATTGGCTTAGATTTTTTGAAAAATAGTCCTGTCGAGCCGGGGCACGCCGCACTCTTGCAAATGCTCAAAGATAACCCCAACATTATTGGCGGTGAGGTCGTTTTTAGTCGTGAGCCGTCGATGAATGTGCGACCGCTATCGGTGCTGTCGCCGGAGCGGGTTGGCTTTATTGATATGGTGGTCGATTTAGACGGCAAGCTCCGCCGCGCCTTTTTGGCAAAGGTCATTCAGCCGACGGAGATCAAATATTCGCTTCCCTTACGGCTGGCTCAATGGCATCTCGCGCTGCAAAAAATGCCCTATGAGCTAAGTTTGCAAGCCAATCAACCGATTCAATTTGGCATGCTCAAATTGCCCTATTTTCAAGCAAATTCGGGGGCGTATGTCGGGGCTGACGCGATGGGCCATCAAATGATCCTCAATTTCTGTAGCAATCGCGGGCGCATTCGTACGCTGTCAATGACCAACGTTTTGCAGCAAAACTTTTCGCCTGAGTGGATCCGCGATCGCGTTGTGATTTTTGGCATGATTGCAGCCAGCGTCAAGGATGTTTTCTTTACATCAGCTCTTGAAATGACTTTGGCTTCTCCTTTATCGGCACCCCAGCAAAGTCAAACGCAGATCATTTATGGAGTTGAGGCACACGCTTATACTACTGCCCAAATCATTAATGCAGCCTTACATAATCAACCGTTGATTCAAACTTGGGCTGACTTTTGGGAGTATTTGTGGATTGTTTTTTGGGGTGGGATTGGCATTTTGCTGAGTGTTTTGTTGCAGTCTTTTTGGAAAAGTCTGATTAGCCTTTTAGTGGCAAGTCTTGGATTAATTAGTATTTGTTATTTTGCTCTTTTGCTGATAGGTTTGTGGCTGCCCTTAATTCCCGCGATCGCGGCACTTTTGAGCGCAGGTTTGTTAACTACTTTCTTTGATCAAGGCTTGCGCTTTGAGGTTGAGCAACGCCGACAAACCATTGAACGCACCTACGAAATGGTGCATAATGGGCCGCTTCAAATTCTGGCTGCTCTATTAAGAGATGTCAGTAGTAATGAGTTTCAAAATGACAGTTTAGAGCGCCAATTGCGCCGTTTAAATGAGGAATTACGGAGTCTTTTTGGTCATATTTATCAAGAAGTGTCAACAAATCAAGCAAGCCTCTATTTACGCGGTGATTTAGTAATCGATTTCAATCTACCGCTGTCAGATTTGCTCTACCAAATCTACAACCAAACCCGCGCCGAAGAATTACCTGGTTTCAAATCGATTCGCACGTTTATTCCTCCCAATTTTGAGGTGTTAAAACAGGCAAACTATAGCCTGACTCAAAAACGGGGACTGTGCCTATTCCTGCAGGAAGCGTTGATTAATGTCGGCAAACACGCGATCGCCCCTACCCGTCTGGATGTTGTTTGCACCGTAGAGTCAGGTTTGTATGTGTTGCGAATCATCGACAACGGCATGGAGCGATTAGACGCAGACGAACCCCAGGAAGGTCAGGGAACGCGGCAAGCACGAGCGATCGCGCGCGATTTGCGGGGGCAATTTAGGCGTCGTTCCAATACACCCCAGGGCACAATTTGCGAACTGCTCTGGCCACCCAAACGACCCTGGCTGCGATCGCCGCGTCGTTAGGGGATTTTGCCCGGATGCCGAAGTCGGCACGCAGTTTGCCTCAAAAGCCAATGATTTATCGCAGTCCTTAAGCAAGGATAGAGTCAGCAAAATTCACTTCTCAGGTGAGTCTATGGTAAGCGCCTTGCAGGTTTCTAGAAGATATCGTGGCTTTGTTTTGACCCATCAAGGAATGGAGAAACTACAAGAACGAATTCAACAACTTGAAATGCGGACGCGCATTCGGCAAAGCCCCGGCATGATTGCCCAACGCGTTCAACTTACACAACCCGATGGCATTCACCCAATGACGGTGAGAAAACTGTTACGTCGTCAAAAAGGCGTGGACAAGCGATCGATTCTCTGCGTTTTTGAGGCGTTGCAGATTCAGCTCGAAGAAGGTGACTATGCCCATGCACGCTTTTGTTTTGACCTGGGTATGGCAGATGCGGCCTATTTTTAAGCCTGTTCTGGCTTGATTCACCCTGCTACTCAGCAAACGCAAAATCTGTCTCAAATCTGAAAGGATCCTCGGTCTTAAACGGCTGAGGCTTTTTTCTGTTCATGCCTTTATATTGGACTTTAGACTAAACGCGATTTTCCACTATATGTAAGGCCGAACAGCCGTTCGCCCCTCCTAAATATGGTGTATTTTTTGAATTAGTCCAAACTCCAGTTTATACAAACCAGTGAACACCGACATTTGATAAAAAACCTCTCCTGAAACCCAGAAGAGGTGTGATGTGAGTAACTGCTGGAGGAAGAATGTTGTAGGGTGCCTCAGTAAAACGCAATCCACTGTCTGACCTGCTTTTGATGCGTTATGGCTGCGCCTGACACACCCTGCTTGATTCGATTCGGAATTTTTAGTGAAGGTAGGAGTGGCCGCGATAGCTGAGTTGCAGATTAGAACGGGGTGCAACACGAGCCGCCGAGAAGTGAACCGTCGCGCCGCGGTACTTGCCAGTTCGAGTGGTGGGAGCTTGGGCAACTTCGGTCGAGGTGGATTGGTAGGGCTGGCCGAGGAATGTGAGTGTCATGGGGGCTTTCTCCGAGTTGTGTAGGTGGTGTTTGCCGATGAGTTAATCATGTAGTTTTCTTGGCTGAAACCAGGTGACGCAACACCGTGTTAGAGCGTGAACCTCCGCACTTATTTCTCTGATGGAAATCAACGTTCTCCACTAATCGCTATCACCCTTGCCGATGATCAGCCGCAACTCGCGCCGTGATCGAGATCACAATCCGTAGCGGAAAAGTGTTAGGGCACCCCCCGATCGCCCTTTCCTTATTCCTTCAGCATCGAAATTTAAGACAGAACTAATTCGGCGCAGACACTTTACAACTCGCAGCAAAAAAGTTCCTGATTCCTCAAACTTTCCGCCGAAATTGCTATTACGGCAGCATTGACCGGAGTTTTCATCAGTGCCATGTGATGCCTTTTCCCCATGACTCAACTGTTCCCCCTCCCTATAATTCAGCCTTTTGAGCGGTTACAAGTAACGGATGGTTTACGGATAACCGCCGATCGCTGGCAACGGGCACACGACTATCACCGTCACCGCCAAAACCTGCACTATCAGTCCGTTCATCAACCTGGTATTGTCTACGGGTTAGGAGTTTACCCGACGGTTGCTCCCGCCGATGTGCCCAGCAAATATCGCGATGGTTACTGGCTTCAGATTCAACCTGGGATTGCGATCGATGTAATGGGCAACCCGATCATCGTGCCAGAGCCGATAGACTTTCACATTACAACTCGCCCCACCACAGAAACGGTTGTGGTGTACCTGGTCTTGAGCTACGTTGACCCCACGGAATTGAAGGGGTTAGAGCGGCAAGAAATGGTACGCGAGACCTTTCGGATTGATGAGAAAAACTCACCTCCGATCGCGCGAGAAGTTGAGTTATGCCGGATTCAGCTCAGCCCGGATGGCGCCCAGCTAGAAGTACCCGGCGATGTATTTGCCCCTGGCTTCAATCAAATTGATGTGCGCGATCGCCTGAGCGTGCAAGCCCGTCCCCACACGATGGTGATGCTGGCAGAGGTCGTTCACCCAGATGATCCAACGGCTTATCGGCGTTCAACGCAACTGGCAAGCTTTGTGCGATCGGTGTCGCCACTCTATCCGGCGATGGGTGCCCAGTTAACGGCGCTTTCGCTCTATGAGTTACAAGCAACAACGACGCCCATCGATCTACTCTATTTCACGGGTGAGCAACCCTTTTTGCCAACCCAGACTGAAGCAACTGCCCTGCAAACCTATTTAGAACAAGGTGGTGTGCTGCTGGTAGATGTGCCTGCGACAGGTGCAGCCCTGGCAAAAAGCATGATGGATTTTGCTCAGTCAATTGGCACCCCCTTGCAGTATTTAGAACCCCCGTTACCGTTGCGGGCGATCGCCACGCCTGACCGTCAACATCCTCTGCGCACGTCGCCTTTTGTGTTTGCCCAGTTGCCTCACTTTGCTGAACAACCGATCCAGGTTTTGGTCGGGGGTGGCATCGTGCTGGTGTTGGGCGACCTGGCGAGTGCGTGGGGTGTGAGTGACGATCGCCTGCTGCCCCGCGAAATGATTCGCACTGCGCAAGAATTTGGCATTAATATCCTGAGCTTTGCCGCCAAGCGGAGAAATTGGATGCAACTGGTGCGATCGCCGCAACCCCTGACCTACTCGTCATCTAGCCCATTTGAAAGTGCCGCTGCTGTTCCCCGCAATGTGGGTGAAAAGCCACACTCGAAACAAATGGAGCGCATTATCGGGCAACTCTAACCCGTTGGCTCAGTGGGGCGATCGATAGTTTCTCCGAGTTCCTGTTACATCTCACTTATCAGGCAGCCTACCATGCCCAAACTCACCAAACTGATTGACATTGCGACCCCTGAGCAGATTGTGCCGCTAAAGCCGGGGCAACCTGCCGAGTTTGAAGTTGAAGTGGTCAATCAGAGCGACCAATTTGCTTCCTTTCAGCTTGAGTTAGAGTCTGAGGGAGCTGGCACAAGCTGGTATCGGCTATCGCCTGAAGTGTCGGCCAAAAAGCCACCGGGCAGCAAAACAACCTTTCGCGTCAAAATTCTTGATACCCCAGTCCCTGGCTTTGTCGGTCGCATGAATTTGCTGGTGCTGGTTAGCTCACCTGAGCTGCGTCAGCAAGAACGCCGGATTGTGCGGTTACAAATTGAGGCGAGTGCGGCGCGAGTGACGTTACGGGTCAGCCTGCCGACGCGCAACTTTGAGCAGCGACCCTACGATCGCTTTTTGATTCCGGTGATGGTGTACAACCCATCCAAGGAGCCAATTGTGGATGCGGTGTTACGCGTCACAGGCAAGGATGGCGACACCACCATTGAGCACTGGCTCGAAAATGCCGAAGAACCCTTGCCACGCCTCACGACGGGGACTCGCGAGTTTACCTTCCGCTGTCGCGTTCCTCGCCAAACTATTGCTTCCAATCACCTCTTCACTGTTGGCATTTACCGCAACGAAGAATGCCTTGACTCCGCCGAAGGGATTGTCAACATTCTGCCGGATGGCTACGTGGATTTTGTTTGTCAACCAGAGACGCAGCATTTGCGACACAACGGCTGGCTACCCGATCGCAACAACCGCACTGTTACTTATGAATTGCAGCTCGACAACCAGAGCAACCTGCCTCAGCAAGCACAGGTCAGGCTGGAACCTGTCGAAGGCCAATCAGCTTGCCAGTATTATCTGGAGGTCGCACCAACCCTTGACCCTGATGATTTCGAGCATAACGGTAATGGGCATCGGCCAACAAAGGTTTTGCCCTCTGCGACTCTGGTAGACCCCCTCCCTGAAGCTGAGCTTCCAACCAGAACCGGGGTCAGCTCTCCCTATACGCCGCTTGCACCCGCTCAAAAGCTGGTCTTTAATCTCGAAGTCAGCAAAAATCGGCGTCCCTGGTTGGGGTTGCCGCGCAAGTACCTGTTTCTGGTGCAGGCTGAGATGCAAGAGCAGCGTCTGGATGTGCGAAATGACACCCAACTTTTGCGCCTTTGGATTCACCCTCACATTCCCTTAAAGACTCAACTTCTCGGCGGTTTAGGATTGTTGGCGTTGCTCTGGTTCGTCTTAATCTCGCCTCTCTCAAAGCACAGCCGTGCGGTGAATTCGGTTCAGTTTAATGGGGCGGGCGATCGCTTGATTAGTGCTTCCGATGATCAAAGTCTAATGCGGTGGAATGTGGGGGGCTTTTTTAACCCGTTCACCCGCGCCAATTTAGGCGTGATTGGGCGGACAGGCAAAGCGGTGCGAGTCGCGCGTTACCGTCCTGTGAGTAACGATTTGGTCGCGGCGGGGCTAGAAAATGGCGACATCCAACTCTGGAGCGCGATCGCCCCAAAACAGCAGCCGATCAGAACCTTGACCCGTCAACGCGACGACCGGGTGCTGGATCTGGCCTTTAGCCGTGATGCCCGTTATTTGTTTAGCAGTCATGGCAGTGGCACCGTGCAGCAATGGCAGGTCGATCGCGTCTTGAGTACCCCCAGCAGCCTCGACCAGCAGGCCCTTGGCAGTACCCCCGCACTCGGATTCGCCGCCTACGCCCTGGCTCCGATTGGCACGAATGATCAGCTTGCGATTGGGGGGCAATTTAATCGATTGCTGTTGTGGAACTGGCAAACTAACACTCAAAAGCCACTCAACTATCCCCCTGGCAGCAAAGACGATTACATCCTCAGTTTGGCAAGCGCTGACTATCAGTCTGACCGACTGGCGGTTTCGGATAATCGCGGCAACATCACGCTGATGACATGCACTCAGGATACGTGCAACACGATTGAAGCGTGGCAGGCCAGCGATCGCCCGATTCATTCTGTCGCGTTTAGCCCCAATGGTTGTTACCTCGCCAGCGCTGGGGATGATGGCAGAGTCACGCTTTGGGGCATTGGCACGGATGGCAGACGCATCGCTGATTCCCGCACGGGTCGAGTGGTCGCTCGGCCTAACAGTCAAATTCGCAGCGTTTCTCTGGCTCAACATGAAAACCAACTCCTGGTTGCAACTGGCACCGAAGACACGAAAGTCCGCGTGACTCGACTGAATGGATTTAACCAGTCATGCGGGAGGCGATAACTAATGACCAAAGAATTACCGATTACCTCGACCTCCTCTAGCTTGGGGATGACCGTTGCTGACCTGTTTCTTTTGCCTGAAACGGTGCAAGCCTTGGCCCGCCTCTTTTTACATCAAAAGGAACCGCAGTCACTCGAAGCGATCGCGGCGCAGCTCAATCAGCCCGTGCCTGCCACCCAAACCCAACTTGAAACCATGATGCAACGGGGTTTGGTGGAGAAAGTCACGATCAACAATGTGACCTATTATCAGAAAGCGATCGGTCAAAAGCGGGGTGGTCAAATTGCCGAACAACTGTTTCAATCGTTGGCTCCTGGCTCGCCGCTCGCCGTGATTCGCAACCCAAGTGGTGAGCAACGGGTGATTGCAGGTGAAGAATTTTTCTTGTCAGTGACGATTAAGAATCAAGGACAATGGAGTGCCCTGGTCGATGTCTTTTTAGAAGAAGGCTCCGAACCTTACGAATGGTGTTTAGACCCCTGCGATCGCCTCGCGCTGGAACATCCCCCTCAACTGACGCTAGGGGCGATCAACACCTTTGATTTGGCAGAAACGGCTTCGGGTACATCGGGCGAGGTCTTATTTCACTTTCGAGTGCCCGTCACTGCCACTGCCCAGGTCTACACCTACACCCTCGTGGTGGATGCCCGTGACCACTATCCCGAAGTGACACCGCTTTACTACCAGCAGAGTGTGCGGGTACTGCCACCTGTACGGCAGGTGCAGAAGGCGAAGGATCCAACTTTTACCGTTCTACCTGTCACCACCTCGGCTCGACCTGGTCAAGTGCCGCTAGAGGTGCAGGTCACGGTTCACAACATCTCAAATCGGGTCGATCGCTTTCGGCTCACCTGTCCCGACCTGGCTGAAGACTGGTATACCGTCCGCTACCCTGAAGCCTTAGAAACCCCCGGTGTGGTGTTGGAGACGAGTAGTCTGGCGTTAAACCCCGGTGCCAAAGGCGATATTTTTCTGCTGCTCCACCCACCCCGACTCACGCCTGCCGGAATTTATTCACCCACGCTGCGGTTGCAGTCGGTCAATAATCCCGATTTAGCTCTGCTTGACCTGGTTTACCTGGAGGTGTCACCCAACTACGACCTCAGCCTGGAGCTACGCACCCTCAAGGGCAGCATTCGCCAAGGTCCTGGTGAGTATGAGGTGGCACTGGTGAATCGGGGTAACACCAACCGAGATCTGCGGCTGATGGCGATCGGTGGCGAAGACAGTCCGCTTTGCGACTATCAACTCTGGCACGAGGAGGTACGGCTGGCACCTTATCAGGCAGAGGTTGTGCCATTAAGCGTGCAACCGTTGAAGTGGTGGCAACGCCCCTGGTTTGGTAAGAGCAAAGCGATTCACTTTTTTGTCGAGCCAGCAGACGCAGCGGCGTTACCAATCAATCCACCCCGGTTGCCGGGTGTCTTGCTTTGGAAACCGCGCCCCTGGTGGCAATCGCTCAGCGGCTTGCTGGGATTATTGCTGTTGCTGGGTTTGCTCGGCTTCCTGATCTGGAAGTTCTTTCCGCGATCGCCCGCCCCACCGCGGATTCTGACTTTTGAGGCGGCAGACACAACCTATCGGGAAGCAACGGGTGAAGCTATCCGGCTAAACTGGCAGATTCGCAATCCACGTGCGTTGCAAGAGCTACGGCTGACCAGCAGTGCTGAGCAAAACACAACAGCGATGCGGCCTATAGTTTATGACTTGCGGCAGGGCATTCCAGAATCGCTAAAACCTTTTTGTGGAGCGACTTTGCGACCTGTTTTGATTTGTCAGGGTGTGCCCACTGCAGCCCGTAAAGCCGGAACCTATGCCTTTGAGCTGGCGATCGTCCCCAGGAATACTGAGGGAGAACCGACTGATACGAGAAAAACGGAGGCGATCGCGATTCAGGCTCCACCCGCTCAAAGTCCGGTTATTACTGAATTCAAGATTGACAACCAGGAGGCTCGCCCGCGCCACCTGATTGCGATCAATCCCCGACAACCGATCAAGCAGGTAGTAATTAGTTGGAAAGTGCAGGGCGGCAATGATGTCAAAGTCGAGCTTTTGCCGGCACCGGGTAGCGTGCGACCTGCGGGTGCCCTCGCCTATCGTGTCACCCCCCGGATTGGAGCCGAAACCTACACCCTAAAAGCTCGTAATGCCGCTGGGCAAGAAGTCAGCCGCTCTGTAGTGATTGAGACGTTTGACCCGACAGCGCTTGTCCCTTCGCCGTCACCATCTCCCCTGGTGCTGCCGCCTGGTGGGGGTGGGGCACCCCTCCCACCAATTCCTGTACCTAGTGGAGCCTTACCTGGCACAACGCCTCCAGGTGGACAACCCTCTGACTCAGGCCAACCGGGTGGGCGACCCAGTCCAACGGCTCCTGCCAAACCAGCTGCGCCTGCTAATCCAGCGGCACCCGCGCCTGCCGATCCGAATCGCCTCTCGCCTTCAGAGTTGCCACCTCAATTCAATTAATTTTGAGGGAGCAAAACCAAGGCAGTTTATGTTGTGGTTCGACATGCTCAAAATTGTAGTCGTTAGCCCTAAACCCTACAACACCTTACCAAAGCGACGTTCGCGCTGCTGATAACTGATTAATGCCTGGTGAAATTCTTCCCGATCAAAATCGGGCCAGAGCGTATTTGTGACGTAGATCTCGGCGTAGGCCATCTGCCACAGCAAAAAGTTACTGATCCGCATTTCACCACTGGTGCGAATCAACAGATCGGGGTCACAAATGCCGTGCGTATAGAGATGTTGCTCAAACATCGCTTCGTCGATCTGGTCGGGTTGTAGCGTACCCGCTTGCACTTGCGCCGCGATCGCCTGACAGGCTTGCACAATTTCTTGCCGTCCGCCGTAATTGGTCGCTACCGTAAAGTGAATGCCGCGATTGTTTTTTGTCTCGCTAACGGCGCGATCGATCTCAGCTTGCAGCGATCGCGGCAACATTTCTAAATTGCCAACAAACCGAATTTGCACATCCTCTTCCATCATTTCGCGCAATTCTTGCCGCAGCACACGCTCAAACAGTGCCATCAAAAACTCAACCTCTTCAGTCGGTCGGCCCCAATTTTCTGTCGAGAATGCGTAAGCGGTGAGTGCCTCAACGCCCCAGTCGCGGCAGCAGCGCAGCAACCGTTTTAAAACATCGACCCCGCGCCGATGACCCATAATGCGGGGCAACCCTCGCTGTTTTGCCCAGCGACCATTGCCATCCATAATCACCGCCACATGACGAGGCATTCGTTCTTGCACCAAATCGGTCGGTAATGCTTGCAAGGCAAAATGTTTGGCAGTCATGATTCTCCACGCGATTCGCTGCAACACAATCAGGATCAGTGAACAGCATACAGGACAGAGGCAGGCGCACTTCACTCGCTCAAGCGTTTTAACGTGAAAGCCCTAAAAATATGAAGTTGAGATGTGGCGCGACAGCCTTACTTAAAACTTAGGATCACGGATTGAATAAAGTCGAATATTTTGTCGTCTAAAGGGTCGAACAGCCATAGCCTTGCGGCAATAGCTTTCGGTATGGCTTCGCCCTGTTTGGATGCCCTGCAGGGCTTTAGGCTGCGCCAGCACCCATTCAACAAAGTATCGACGTTATTTGTTCTCGTTCCTGAACCGTCAAGTTTTAGCTGTGCTCAAGCAAGGTCGGGGGCGATCGCTGAACCCACTTCAATAACGCCGAATGAATACACCATCTCTTTTATTCTTCCGCTATTTGAGGCAGATCACACAAATCTCTAAAAGGCTTCAAAGGCGAGTTTTGTGATTACGGAAAATTTTTGCTTTGGTTGAGGTAATGGCTTGTACAATTTTTGACCGCGACTGCTGAACGATATTCAACAGATTAGGTGCGCCCGTCTCGCGATCGACACTGGGTGAAAACCTTGCTTCTAGATACTCTTTTAGTTTACTGCTAGTCAGCGGGCGATTGAGCATTCCTTTTTCAGCTACGGAGATTGACCCTGTCTCTTCTGATACCACCACGCAAATACAGTTATCCACTCGCTCTGTAATGCCCATTGCGGCTCGGTGGCGGGTGCCTAGCTGCCGTGAGGCACTTTTTTCTGAAAGGGGTAAAATCACCCCGGCTGCCACAATCTTGGCATCGCGTACTAAAACCGCTCCGTCATGTAATAGCGTCGAAGTCTGAAAAATTGTTTGGATCAGCTCGCGCGACACTTCGGCATTGAGCCGCACCCCTGGCACCGAAAAATCACGTTCATCAATTGGGGTGCCAGTTTCTAAGATCAATAGTGCCCCAGTACGGCTTTGCGATAGTTCTTTAACCGCATCTACAATCTCATCCGTCACACTCCCCGACTTATAGATCGGGCGATTGGGGGGGCGCAGCAGTTGCAAAATCTGCCCTCGCCCCAACTGTTCGAGAAACCGACGAAACTCTGATTGCAAAATAAATGCCATTGCCACGGCTGACCCAATTACCAACTTGTCTAAAACAAAGTTGAGTAAATTGAGTTGCAACTCACGGCTAATGGCCGCAGCCAGTACGAGAACAATGAATCCCCGTACCATCCACAAGGTTCGTCGCTCTCCTACGATGACCAGCACCATGTAGGAGAGGGCAACAACTAGCAAAATATCAATCACTGAATGGATATTAAGCGATCGCCAGCTAGCCAACCAAAGAGGCATCACAGTGAAAGTCCAACCAGGATCTATTAGCATTTGCCAAAACTCTGCCATTGATCTGGGTTAACTCTGCGCCTCTACAAAAAAATCACATAACTCAACAGCCAGTCGGGAAACCATTCAGCCCTTTTTAGCATCTAATATCTTAAGCGTTCAGGCAGGCGATCGTGCCGCAGCAAATCTTGGGCAGTTTCTCGCTGAAGAATTAAATTTGCTTCTCCCTCATTTACCAGTACAGCCGCTGGACGCGGGATCCGGTTGTAGTTAGAAGCCATGCTGTAGTTATACGCTCCCGTTGCCAAAACTACCAGGGTTTCCCCTGAAGTTATGGATTCTGGTAGAGGCGCATCCTTAATTAAGACATCCCCAGACTCACAATGTTTCCCAGCAATTGTAACCGGAGTAGTATGCGGAGCCGACATGCGGTTAGCGATTACAGCCCGATACAAAGATTGATAAGTAATCGGACGTGGGTTGTCTGACATGCCCCCATCAATGCTGACGTAGGTGCGAATCTCAGGAATCGTTTTCTGTCCGCCAATGGTGTAGGCCGTGACGCACGCGGAGCCGATCAGCGATCGCCCTGGCTCACTTAACAGCTTCGGAAACGGAATCCCAGCCGCTTCACACGCCTTTTTGACAGAGGTTGCCACAATCTCAACCCACGCGTGGATGCTGGGGGGATCATCAGACTCGGTGTAGCGAATGCCCAGGCCACCGCCGATATTCAACTCTTTGAGTGACAGCCCATACTGAGAGGCTTTGGTAAACCATTGCACCATCACACTGCCTAAATCTTGGTGCGGTTGCAGCTCAAAAATTTGTGACCCGATGTGGGCGTGAATCCCCAAACAATTCAGCGCAGGTTGCTGGCTGACAAAGCGAAACACTTCGTCAATCTGGTTGGGGTCAAAGCCAAACTTGCTGTCCAGGTGGCCTGTGCGAATGTATTCGTGCGTGTGGCACTCAATTCCCGGAGTTAGGCGCAACAAAATTGGGATCGGAGTTTCACCCGCCAACTCGACTAAGGTTTGCAGCTCATGCCAGTTGTCAACAATGATTCGGCAATTTGCCGCGATCGCCTGTTCTAACTCATTCCGCGATTTGTTGTTGCCGTGCAGGTAGATTTTGTCTGGGTTGACCCCCGCTTCCAGAGCCGTGATCAACTCACCGCCAGAAACCACATCCATGCCCAGACCTTCGCTGCTGGCGATCGCACAAACCGCAAGACAGCTCCAGGCTTTGGAGGCATAGATCACCAGCGACTCACCGGGGTAATACTGCTGAAACGCATCCCGATATTGACGGCAAGCCGTGCGCAGCGTTTGCTCATCTAAAATATAAAGAGGTGAGCCAAATTTCTGTACCAGGTCAACAACGTCACACCCCCCAATCTCCAGGTGGTCTGCCTGATTCACCGTTGTTGTCAGAGGCACCAGTGATTGGTTGGGCGATCGCTCGGTGCCAGATGCAGGTGTTAAATATCGCCAACCAGACTGCTGCATCTCCTCGTTATATGTAGTCTCCATATCCAATCCTTTATGTGGGTGCCGTCTCAGGGATTTAGTTAAGTCATCCTGATAACCAGTTTACAATTGTGGGCTGTGCATCCTATTTCCACTTTGTCATCTTTTCAGTAGTTGAGTTGCCTGCATTGAAGCGTTTGACCCTCCAGCCCCTGACTGATGCCCTGCTTCCAGAGGCACTAAACCTTGACCAGCAGTGCTTCGGTGGCTTGTGGACGGATGAAGGCTATCGCCGTGAAATGGCTAGCCCCAATAGCGAGTTACTTATTTTTTTAGCGGAGTCAGAAGCGGCGGAAGCTCCAAATGTTGTGGCGCTTGGCTGTTATTGGGCAATTTTAGAAGAGGCTCATATTACGATCGTGGCGGTTGACCCGACCCATCGCAGGGGTGGATTGGGTCAAGCGATGGTTTGGGTGTTGCTCAATTCGGCCCATCGTCGCGGGTTAGAACGGGCCACTCTGGAGGTGCGAGTCTCAAATGAATCGGCGATCGCCCTCTACTCTAAATTTGGGTTTCAAGTCGCTGGGCAACGCAAACGCTACTACCAAGACAATGGCGAAGATGCGCTGATTCTCTGGCGAGGCGGGTTACATAAACCAGAGTATCAACACGAACTGGCGAACCAATGGGAACAAACGCGCGATCGCTTAATCACAAAAAACTGGCACATTGACCCAACCACATTTGAGCCACTCATTTTGGTTTTAGATTAAAAATCATTACCTGCGGAAGATGCAGCAAACCCGCTGATCTTCTTTCTGTCACTGTGATCCCTGCTTCAAATACTTAAATATTTAAGTTCTCCTTAAGAAAAGTGACTTGATTACGCCGCTTTTTTCTGGTATTTCTTCCATCTTGGGGACGTTTGCTCAGGCGAAAACCGGTGTCACGCTTGCTCCCCTCCTCACCATTTGCCATTCGGATATCCCTAATCATCCTGCTGTACATACTGAACAGCAGGACAGGTCGCCTATGCTAAAATCAGCAGTACCGGCACGCAGCAGGTGATAGATAGACGCCATGTTTGAACGCTTCACAGAAAAAGCCATCAAAGTGATTATGCTCGCCCAGGAGGAGGCCCGCCGCCTGGGACACAATTTTGTAGGCACGGAACAAATCCTCCTAGGGTTAATCGGTGAAGGAACCGGTGTCGCCGCCAAAGTCCTCAAGTCGATGGGCGTCAATCTCAAAGACGCTCGCATCGAAGTAGAAAAAATCATTGGCCGCGGTTCTGGTTTCGTCGCTGTTGAAATTCCGTTTACGCCTCGTGCAAAACGAGTTCTCGAACTTTCTCTGGAAGAGGCTCGTCAGCTTGGGCACAATTACATCGGCACGGAACACCTGCTCCTGGGTTTAATCCGGGAAGGGGAAGGCGTTGCCGCTCGAGTTCTCGAAAATCTGGGAGTCGATCTCTCAAAAGTGCGCACCCAGGTCATTCGGATGCTGGGTGAAACAGCCGAGGTTACCTCAGGCGGTTCTCAAGGGCGCACCAAAACCCCAACATTGGATGAGTTTGGCTCTAACCTGACCCAAATGGCAGGTGAAGGCAAGCTTGACCCGGTTGTCGGTCGTCAAAAAGAAATTGAACGGGTAATTCAAATTCTCGGTCGTCGGACGAAGAACAACCCTGTGCTGATTGGAGAACCCGGCGTCGGTAAAACGGCGATCGCAGAAGGGTTAGCTCAGCGGATTGCAAACGACGATGTGCCCGATATTTTGCAAGATAAACGCGTTGTCACCTTAGACATTGGTTTGCTAGTTGCTGGCACCAAGTACCGGGGTGAGTTTGAAGAGCGCCTTAAGAAGATCATGGATGAAATCCGCTCGGCCGGAAACGTCATCCTGGTCATTGACGAGGTGCATACATTAATTGGGGCAGGTGCCGCTGAGGGCGCGATCGATGCCGCAAACATTCTGAAGCCAGCGTTGGCGCGGGGTGAGTTGCAGTGCATTGGTGCTACCACGTTGGATGAATACCGGAAGCACATCGAGCGCGATGCTGCGCTTGAGCGACGTTTTCAGCCAGTCATGGTGGGTGAACCCAGCGTTGACGAGACGATTGAAATCTTGCGCGGTCTGCGTGAGCGTTATGAGCAGCACCATAAGCTCAAGATCTCAGATGAAGCGTTGGATGCAGCGGCGAAGCTCTCCGATCGCTATATCTCTGACCGCTATCTGCCCGACAAAGCGATTGACTTGATTGACGAAGCGGGTTCTCGCGTTCGTTTAATCAACTCCCAGTTGCCACCCGCCGCTAAAGAATTGGATAAGGAACTGCGTCAGGTTTTGAAAGACAAAGACGATGCGGTTCGTGCTCAAAACTTTGACCGGGCTGGTGAACTCCGCGATCGCGAGATGGAAATCAAAGCTGAGATCCGCTCGATCGCTCAAAACAAGAAGCCTGAAGGTTCGGGTGAAGAGCCAGTCGTTACCGAAGAAGACATTGCGCAAATTGTCGCTTCGTGGACGGGTGTACCCGTTAACAAGCTCACCGAGACGGAGTCCGAAAAACTGTTGCACATGGAGGAAACTCTGCACCAGCGGTTGATCGGTCAAGACGAAGCGGTGAAAGCGGTGTCTCGTGCCATTCGTCGGGCACGGGTCGGCTTGAAGAATCCCAACCGTCCGATTGCGAGCTTTATCTTCTCTGGCCCAACTGGGGTTGGTAAGACTGAGTTGACGAAGGCACTGGCTTCTTACTTCTTTGGTTCTGAAGATGCCATGATCCGGCTTGACATGTCGGAATACATGGAGCGTCACACCGTTTCGAAGCTGATTGGTTCGCCTCCGGGCTACGTCGGCTATAACGAAGGTGGCCAGTTGACTGAAGCGGTTCGTCGTCGTCCTTACACCGTTGTGCTGTTTGACGAAATCGAAAAAGCGCACCCCGATGTCTTTAACATGCTGCTGCAAATCCTGGAAGATGGTCGCTTGACCGACGCCAAGGGTCGCACAGTTGACTTTAAGAACACCCTCTTGATTATGACTTCGAACATTGGTTCGAAGGTGATTGAGAAAGGTGGCGGTGGTCTGGGCTTTGAGTTTGCCTCTGACGATCCAAACGAGTCTCAATACAACCGCGTGCGATCGCTGGTTAACGAAGAGCTGAAGCAGTTCTTCCGCCCAGAGTTCTTAAACCGTCTGGATGAGATTATCGTCTTCCGCCAGCTCAAGAAGGACGAGGTCAAGGAAATTGCCGACATTATGCTGCGCGATGTATTTAAGCGTCTGCAAGAGCAAGGCATCACCTTAGAAGTGACCGAGAAGTTCAAAGATCGGTTGGTCGAAGAGGGCTACAATCCCAGCTATGGTGCTCGTCCATTGCGTCGTGCCATCATGCGTCTGCTAGAAGACTCTCTGGCTGAAGAGATTCTCTCTGGCCGGATCAAGAATGGGGATGTCGCACTTGTGGATGTCGCCGAAGATGGCCAGGTGAAAGTAGCACCCGGAGAGAAGCGGGAATTACTCCCTCAAGCCGCAGAATAATACGATCGGACGATGTCTCCTGTTACAAAATGTAACTAACAATAGATGGTGAAGCTTTTTGTTTCGCCATCTATTTTTTTAGGAAGACACCCTATGACTTCAGTAGCAACTCCGCCTAAGCCTCGAACTACTTCTGCGTTCAAACACTTGATGAGTGTTCACTGGGTGATGGCGACGCTTTACTTCGTTTTGTTTGCTACGGGTACGTTTATGGCTCAACTGCCCCGCGAAGTTTCTTTTCGGGGTTCGTTTTACGACTTCCACAAATCTCTTGGAATTTTGGTGATGGCTCTGCTGAGCTGGCGAATTTTGGTACTCTTGCGCGTCTGGTGGAAGAAATATACAAAGCGGTTGCCCAAGTTTTCGCCCGAGTGGTTTGGTAAGGTTGCTTTACATATCGTCCTTTATTTTTTTATGTGGGTGGTGCCTGTTACGGGTTACTTTCTCTCTAATTCCTTTAAGAGTGGCAACGTCAAGTTTTTTGGCCTTTTGATGCCCGATATTTTTCCTCAGAATGCTGCCAACGTGGATCTAGCGCGAGGTTTACATTTTTGGCTGGGGTATACTTTTCTGGCTTTTGTGGTTTTACACATGGTTGCTCAGTGGAAAGTGATGCGAGCAAACTGGCGACGTTTAGTGAAATTTCTGCAGAAGCGGCAGTCCCAGGCAAATTCTTAGATCCTCAGGAATGTAGATTCAATCATGTGCAATCTGACGGGGGGCACACAGGCGAAGAAGAGACATCAATATAAAGATTGCTGGCTAAATCTGCCCCCCTTGTTTGTAACTTTGTAACACAATTGTAGTTTCGCCTACTACACTAGAAAAGGGCATGGGTGTTGCTGAATCGTCACCTTAAGCCCTTACCAAGAACATACTTTTGCCGAGATGCCGTCTCTTTGGGTTGCATCTAAACCCAAGCCAGACGGCTTTTTTTGGGGAGTCGTAGCACGGCTGCGATCGCGATTTATGGTGTATCTAACGCTTTCAAAACCAATTCAAACTGAGATTCGAGCGTTCATTCGCTTAACGGTGCCTTTAGCGGCGGCTCAAGTTGCCCAGGCGGCAACCGGGTTTGTCGATACTGTGATGATGGGTTGGCTGGGGCAAGAAACTCTGGCTGCTGGTGGGTTAGCGGCGGCTACTTTCTCAACTCTGCTTGTGTCGGGTGTCGGTATCGTGACAGGGATTAGTCCCCTGATTGCTGAGTCGCATGGAGCAGGCAACTTTCACCGGATCCGCCAACTCACCTGTCAAGGCTTTTGGCTGGTGGTGTTAGTGTCGCTGCCAGTGATGGTGTTGCTGGCTCAAATGGGGTCGGTGCTGACTCTGCTGGGTCAAAAACCCGAAATCGCAGTCATAGCAAAGCCTTATCTGGATGTAATGATTTGGGCTTACCTACCCGCTTTAACCTTTACGTTGCTTAAAAGTGTGGTGTCTTCGCTATCACACCCGCAACCAATTATGGGCATTGTAGTAACGGGCACCTGCTTTAATGCGATCGGTAACTATGTGCTGGGCTTTGGCAAACTCGGATTTCCGACCTTGGGGCTAACTGGACTCGCCCTATCAACAATGGTGACGCACTGGGGTATGGCGATCGCCTTGCTGCTCTATATGCTCTGGCATCGCAAATTGAAAGACTACCGATTATTCGCAGAGTTGCGCCAATTTCACCCCAAGATTTTGCGGGAGTTGATGGCGATTGGCTTGCCAATTGGGGTTGCCTTTACTCTTGAAGTCGGTCTATTCACCACGACCACCTATCTAATGGGGGTACTCGGCACCGAGGTCTTGGCCGCTCACCAGATTGTGTTTCAGACAATTGTGGTGGTGTTTATGGTGCCACTTGGCTTGTCTTTTGCCAACACAATTCGCGTGGGACAGTGGATCGGCCAGGGCGATCGCGAAGCGGCAAAACGGGCGGCTTATGTCGGCATGGTGCTGGGTGGGTTGTTTATGACCCTGATGGCGATCGCCCTTTCCCTCTCTCCTAAATTGATTATTGGCTTGTACCTGAATGTCAACGACCCACGCAATGCAGCAGTTGTTAGCCTCGCTGCATCAATGTTAATTGTGGCGGCCTTTGCGCAAATTTTAGATGGGGTGCAAACGTCTGCTGCAGGGGCACTGCGTGGCTTAAAAGATACACGAGTACCGATGCTGCTGAGCTTTATCGCCTTTTGGGGGGTCGGCTTAGCCAGTGGCTACCTGATTGGATTTCGGCTGGGTCTGGGTGGTGTTGGCCTCTGGCTTGGGCAGTCACTGGGAATTGCCGCCGCTGCGGGTGTCTTCATTCGCCGCTTTCGCTACCTGATTCGGCCAGTAAAGCCTTAGTGCCCCAGCCGATAGAGCAGCGATCGCCACGCAAATCGGGGCAAATCGAGCATCCGTTTCCAGCGCCAGGGTTCCTTATAAAGACGGTAAACCCACTCCAGGTTGTTGTTGCGGAGCCAACCCGGTGCCCGTTGTTTGGTGCCAGCCCAAACGTCAAAGCTACCGCCGACCCCAATCCAAACGGTGTTAGGGCACAAGTGACGGTGTTGGGCAATCCAAAATTCTTGCCGGGGCACCCCCAACCCAACCAAAACAAGTTCTGGCTGAAGTTCCTTCAAGGTTTGCAGAAAAACGGGCGTCGTCTCAGGGGTGAGATAGCCATTTTGCACATGGGCGATCGCCAAGCCTGGATATTTGGCTTCTAGCTTTGCGGCGGCTTGCTCTGCGACTCCCGGTGCTCCACCAAAGAAGACGATCTTGCCGAGGTTTTGTTGGGCGATCGCTTGCAAGAGTGACTCGGCTAGCTCAATCCCAGGGCATCGCTTGATCCGGCGACCATGTAGCCGCAAGTAAAGTACAACTCCCGCTCCATCAGGAATCACCAACTCTGCCTGATGAATCACCGTGGCGAGATCGGGGTTGCGCTCTGCCTGCATCGTCATTTCTGCATTCAGCGTGACGACATGGCAGCCTTGCCGTTGCTTTAACCGAGCCAATAACCAGTCAAAATAGTTACGGGTTAGATGCAATGGTACACCTAACACCTGAAACGGCTCTAGCGCCTGGGGTTGGATTTGTTCTTGCGCCATGATCACACCAACATTTTCAGCCTTTCATAATACCAGGACTTACCGAAGCACTATCAGTCTGGATAGACTTTTGCGCTGGCCAATTAAGTTATTGAAAGAAAGGTTACTAATGGGGCGATCGCGTGCTCCTGAAAGAAAGTCTGATTCGTACATGAATACACAGAACCGATTTTTGTCTCGGTATAACGTCAATTCTGTTGATTTATTTCCAGGAGTAACGTGAATGGTTGCCGCCCAAGAAGTCACTTTGCCGCGCAATTGCACCTTTAGCCCAACCGATTGGCAAGCGCTTGCACCCTTCTGGTATCCGGTTGCGTTCTCTCATGAAATCACACTCGATAAGCCCTTTGGTACTCGCCTCCTGGATGAGCGGTTAGTGATTTATCGTGTTTCCGATGGTTCCATCATCGTTGCACGAGATTTGTGTCTGCACCGAGGCGCGCCGTTAAGCCTGGGTTGGATTGAGCGCGATCGCCTCGTTTGTCCTTATCACGGGGTGCAGTATGACTGTAATGCTCAGTGTGTCCATATTCCAGCACAACCTGAAGCGGCAATTCCCGGGCGGCTTAAGCTCAAGACCTATCCCGTCATGGAGCGCTATGGTTTAGTGTGGACTCGATTGATCGACAATGGCCCTGTCCCCTTTCCTGAGCTGAGCGAATGGGATGACCCCGATTACATTCAGGTGCTGCCTAATGCGGTTGAGTTAAATGCAGCAGCCGGTCGTCAGGTCGAAGGCTTTTTAGATGTCAGCCATTTTGCATTTATTCACGCGAAGTCTTTTGGCGAAGGCGATAACCCAATCGTGCCAGATTACGCCATTGAACAAACGCCGCATGGTTTTCGTGCCGACTATGTCAGTACGGTGAGCAACTACCCGCATGGTATGAAGCATCTGGCTCCGCCTGACTTTTTGTGGCGTCGATTGTTTGAAGTGTGGCTACCGTTTACAGCAAAACTAACTGTTTTCTTTCCACATGGGAAGCTGCACGTTCTAAACGCCGCCTCCCCAGTCTCAGCCCGTAAGACCCGTGTGTTTGTGCCAATTTGCCGCAATTTTGATAAGGATGCACCTCTCCAAGACACGCTGGACTTTAACCATCAAGTGTTTGATGAAGACAAGGCGATCGTGGAGGAGCAGTGGCCCGAAGATTTGCCGATCAATCTGGCCGATGAAGTGCATATCGCAGGTGATAAAAGTTCAATCACCTTCCGTAAACGTTTAGCAGCACTCGGTCTAGGACGTTCTTATACGACCTAAAGCCACCCCACCAATTAAACAAACCCCCGGATTTTAGTCAAATCCGGGGGTTTAGCTACTCGTTTAATTAATACTCTGGAACAGAGGGATCGACTTCGCGGCTCCAGGCGGTGATGCCGCCTTTCACATTGATGCCTTCGATGCCTGCCCGTTCTTTGAGAATGCCAAGCGCTTTAGCCGATCGCCCACCCATCTTGCAGTGCGCCACCAGCTTATGCCCATTTAACAACTCTTTGACTTGCTCAACCCCACGCCCGTTCTCAATATCGGGTAGCGGAATCAACACGGCACCGGGAATCTTTGCGATCTCGTATTCGTGGGGATTTCGCACATCGATCACAACGTATTCGCCGGAACCCTCATCGAGAATTTGCTTCAACTGTTGAACTGTAATTTCTTCCATACCTTGCTTTGCCTCCGCTTCGGCTGCTTTTGCTTGGGGGATACCACAGAACATTTCGTAGTCAATCAGCTGCTCAATCACAGGACGAACCGGATTGGGACGCAGCTTTAACTCGCGAAACTTCATATTGAGTGCATCAAACAGCAGGAGCCGACCGCTCAGTGTCGTGCCCTTGCCTAAAATAATTTTGACTGTTTCGGTCGCCTGAATTACACCAATAATCCCTGGCAGGATACCGAGTACGCCACCCTCAGCACACGAGGGCACCATTCCTGGTGGTGGGGGTTCTGGGTAGAGGTCACGATAGTTGGGGCCACCCTCGTAGTTAAACACGGTCGCCTGACCCTCAAACCGAAAGATAGAACCGTAAACATTGGGTTTGTTGAGCAACACGCAGGCGTCGTTTACCAGGTAGCGGGTAGGGAAGTTGTCGGTGCCATCTACAACAATGTCGTAAGGCTCTACGATCTGTAGTGCATTTTCAGCACTCAGGCGGGTTTCATACAAATCAACCTGGCAGTAGGGGTTGATTTCGAGAATGCGAGCCTTGGCTGACTCAATCTTGGGCTTGCCGACCCACGAAGTACCGTGAATCACCTGGCGCTGGAGGTTTGAGCGATCGACCACATCAAAATCAACGATCCCGATGCGACCAATGCCTGCAGCCGCTAAATAAAGCAGCAAGGGCGAACCCAAACCACCGGTGCCGATACACAGCACACTGGCCGCTTTAAGGCGTTTTTGCCCTTCTAAGCCCACTTCCGGCAAAATTAAATGTCGGGAGTAGCGTTCATAATCGTCTTTTGTCAGTTGGATATCATCCAAATTTGGATTCAGCATGATGAAGTAAATAAGGGAAAAGTCAGAAGTAAACGAACGGTGAAGGTTTAGAAAACTCTGTGCTGAGACGCGACAGACTTAAATGAGAATTGCCTCTGACTGAAAGCGATGGTTGTCATCCAGTACCCAGCTTTGGTGGTCAACGACCTTACCTTGCCCCACAGCCAGAATCAGGTAAGAGTAGTTTTGCCAAGCGAGCTGCCGATCGCACTCAGAGGGAGTTGCCACATGGTCAGGGTGAGAATGGTAAACGCCCACAATCTCTTGGCTTTGACTGCGGGCTTCGCGCATGACTTCTAACATTTGGGCTGGATCCAGCCAATAGCGATCGCGGGTGCCCTGAGAATAGTTGATTTGCATTTCTGCTGCGACCTCGGCACTCCAAGCGTTTTGCATCGGCTTAACCGCCATGACCTGCCGTTGATCAGACTGGCAAACGCCTACCAGCAACCCACAGCACTCATTGGGGTAGGTGCAGGTCGCATGGTTATAAATGGCATCTAGCAGGTCAGGAGTGAGTTCAAGCACCACGAGCGATCGCCCAACATGATTCAAGACTTTTCATTTTAAAGCAGGATTGAGAGGGATCAAACTTGCTTCATGACATTTGCAGGTTTTATAAAAATGCTTAGCAGAGAAAAAGGGATGAGGTCTTAACTCTAGTGGTCTGCCAAGCCAACTTCGCCAGGTAGAAAAAACAAATGACGAATGACGAATGACTCAGTCATGATTGACCCTGCAAAGCTCTTCTGGTGTACTAGCCAAATTAGGTTGAAGAAAGCGCTTCAGTTACTCTAAACGGCGCAAAAGAATCTGGGTTTGCTAGAACAGAGACAGGCGTTGAGTGCAAATTATGAGTCCGCACCGAACAGATCCGCAACTTCTTTGGCGATCGCCCTTAGCCGCTCTGACCACTTTGGCAATGCTAGCTAGCAGTTTCGTTTCGCCTGCCACCGCCGTAAAGCTATCAGATGGCAGGACGTATTTTGAAAACCCACCCCGCTTAGAGAAAGCGTCGGTCAGCCAAAACGCGGCCTATGCGAGTTCAATCTATTCCTTTATCTTGACCATCCCCGAAAAAGCCGGGGAGCCGCTCGGCAGCGTTTTGATTAAGCCTGAACCCAGCCCCGACTACCCCCGCTTTGACCTCTCCGATATCTCAGTCTTCGAAGGCACCTCACGGCGACGACGGCCTAACCAGTTTGCTTTTCAGGTCACAGAGTCTGAAAAAGAGCCGCGCACGATTACCCTGCAATTTGATCCGCCCATTCCACCAGGGCGCACGATCACCATTGATATTCGCGCCTTTTACAATCCGGGTGCCAGCGGTGTTTATCTCTATGGGGTGACGGCTTTTCCACCTGGTGAAAAGCCCTACGGTCAGTTCTTAGGGTTTGGTCGGATCCACATTTACAGCGTGTTTGACGGGTCATTCTTTCCCTAACACAAAGACTAAGCCTATTCCCTGGTCGGTTTGAGATAACCGTTGGCAACACACTCATCCAACAAGTGCTGCACAAACTGCCATAGGTCGGGGGCGCTGCCTTGCATGGGGGCAACGCGTTGCATCACGCGATCGCGCGAAATGTCGTGCAGTTGCCAGGTATGCCCTTGCGTTTGGTGGTTGTTGAGCAGCGGTTGCAATCGATCAAGGGTTGCCGCAAACTGAGCATCGGCTGTTGTTTGGGCTTCAAACTCATCCCAAAGGGCGCGAAACTCGCTGGCCTGGTCAGGTGGCAGCAAGTTGAACAGGCGCTCGGCGGCCTGCATTTCGCGCTCAGCTTTGGATTCATGCCCGCGATCGTCGTAGCAAAACGTGTCGCCTGCATCGATCTCAACCAGGTCATGCAGCAGCAGCATTTTGACAACGCGCAAAACGTCGATCGGTTCAGTGGCGTACTCTGACAGCAGAATCGCCATCAGCGCGATGTGCCAGGAATGTTCGGCACTGTTTTCGCGGCGAGAACCATCTGTTAATAAGGTCTGGCGCAAAACGCGTTTGAGCTTGTCGATCTCAACCACGAATTGCATTTGTTGAAGGAGTCTAGGCGGCATCAGGGCTAAGGGCGACCTCATCTTCACCGGGATACGGAGTCAAAATTTCGACGCCATTATCTGTAACGGCGATCGTATGCTCGCACTGGGCAGATAGCTTGCGGTCTTTGGTCACCGCTGTCCAACCATCGGCCAAGACTTCGACCTCATAGGTGCCCTCGTTAATCATCGGCTCAATAGTGAAGACCATCCCAGGTCGCAGCTTACGACCTCTGCCACGCTCACCATAGTGAGGAATCTGCGGTGCTGTGTGAAACACATTGCTAATGCCATGCCCGACAAAATCGCGTACCACTGAAAAGCCCTGCGCCTCAGCATATTCTTGAATCGCAGCGCCGATGTCACCGACCCGCGCACCGGGTTTTACAGCCGCAATCCCTCGGCGACGGCATTCATCCGTGACTTCGACGAGGCGGCGGGCAAGGGGTGAGGGTTCTCCCACAAAAAACATGCGCGAGGTGTCACCATGGTATCCATCCACAATTAGCGTCACATCAATATTAATAATGTCGCCTTCCTTTAAAACCTGTTTGGCGCTGGGAATGCCATGACAAATGACTTCGTTGATGCTGGTGCAAATCGACTTGGGATAGCCCTTGTAACCTAAAGGTGCGCTCTTCGCTCCATGCGCTTGCGTCCAACGTTCGGCTTCGGTGTCTAGCTCAAGCGTGCTGACCCCAGGCCGAATCAAGGTGCCCAGATGATGCAATAGCTTGGCGGCTAAATGCCCAGCCGTACGCATTTTGTCGATTTCTCGTTGAGACAGTAGGGTGATGATTTCTTTTTCCATAGCTCTATCCGTGTTAGCGGCTGATCGTTGGGTAAATGAGGTTAGTTAGTTGGGGCTAGGCAACTGTGGGCACGTTGCGAAAAACTTTGCGAATCGCTGCTAACGCTTTACTGATGGCGATCGAGACGGTCTTTAGCCCAACCATTTTGCAGGTCAGGTTGGACTGAATAAAAAGTGCCCTTTCAAATTGTGGCGTATTCTTGCAATGTAAACCAAGATTTTCACAAGCGATGTGATCGGGTTAGTTAAGCTAGAATGATCAAAAGGTAAGTACCACTAGTATTTGAGAGTTCACGAGAGGATATGAAGCAGTTTATTTTGTGGGTTGATCGCCGGAGGGTTGGGTTTTGATGCGTCAGGCGCACTCAGCACATGAGCCTCACATTTCTAGAAATGTTGTGTCTCTGCCAAACGCACAGCCCACTGATCTGACTGCCTGCTCTAAACTGCAATCCACCAGCTTTGACCCCATTGACCGCGATGCGGTGCTGCATTGGCTTTCAGAGAATGTACCGGAGTCTCGTTTAGAGCATATTCTACGGGTTGAAGCGATGGCGATCGACCTGGCAGAGCAGCATCAGTTGGATGTGGTGAAAGCAGCCCAGGCCGGCTTGATGCACGATTTGGCAAAGTACTTTAAACCCGCTCGGTTGATCGACATGGCCCAGGCTGAAGGTCTAGCCCTTGATCCGGTCGATGAGATGAATCCTCACCTGTTACATGCTGATATCGGTGCAATTGTGGCTCGCGATCAGTTTGGGGTGAGCGATGAGCAAGTGTTGAATGCGATTCGCAACCATACCCTCGGCCAACCAGGGATGGATGACTTGAGTTGTGTTGTTTTCTTAGCTGACGGCTTAGAGCCTGGGCGTGGCAACACGCCTGAGTTAGAGCAACTGCGTCAGCATAGCTTTGAAAATTTATCCGAAGCCGTTTGGAAGACGTGTGATTACACGCTTCACTACTTACTCGAACACCATCAACTGGTTCACCCACGGGCGATCGCCACCCGTAACTGGTTTCTTCAGACAACACGGCGAAGGCATGCGGCGGGTTCAGTGCGACCCACAAGTGCCTAACATTTACCCACTTCGTAAGGAAAATCTACTGCATGACCTATTCATCCAACCTTGCATCCCGTGCAACCACAAGTCAATCGGTCGAAGCGGACTCACTCAACCTCGAAGATCCGACGCTTCAACTGGTTCAGCAAATTGTGATTGCGGCAGATGAGCGAAAGGGTGGAGATATTGCCATTTTAGAAGTGACAGAAGTTTCGACCCTGGCCGACTACTTTGTTTTGGTGACTGGCTTTTCGCGGGTACAGGTACGGGCGATCGCCCGCGCGATTGAGGATCAAGTCAAAGAAACCTTGCAATGCCAGCCTCGCCGTTTAGAAGGTTTGCAAGAAAGCACCTGGATTTTGATGGATTTTGGAGATGTCGTCGTTCACATCCAGATGCCACAAGAACGCGAATTCTATAACTTAGAAGCCTTTTGGGGGCACGCCAAACGCTTCCCCCCAGAGGTGTTTGTATCAGCCGCTTAGTTACTACTGATCAACAACGAATCTACGTTAGAGGGTAAGGGATTTTTTCTTTTACCCTTTTTACGTTGCCCTCATTTTTAGGGATGCTGAAGCCGCTACAAATCCTAAAACACTGCGGTTACCTGTTCCCCCGACTCCTCTATTTTGAGCAAGTCAATGAGCGCCGATTAGAGAGAAGCAAGTCTTCTGTTGCTTGACTCTTTGTTTTACTCCTTCTAATCCCGCCAATCTGTCACAATAAGGGGAGTTACCCTGTCATCCCCTCACCCCTCACTGGCTGACCTGAGATATGTATTCTTAAACCTTGCGGATTTGGGTGTCTCTCATGGGAAGCAGTCGTGTGAAAGCAACCCAACAAGCAAATAAGGATGGGCAGAGTAAGTCAGTTAAAGAAAAGTATTGCTGATGTGATGAGCTTCCCTGCTTTTTGGGTTATCTACCACTAGTGCTATGAGTCAAACAGAGAAATGGATCCTGTGTCTAATGAACGTTTTACTCTGTCGCTTTCTGCCAATGAAATCGAGGCTCTCAGGCAAGAAGTAATTGAACTCAGACAAAAAAATGCCGATTTAGAAACCCAATTGGCAGCACTGCGACCCGAAATCCGGCAACCCACTGCGACACCACCACTACCCGATAGCGCGGCTACACTCAATTCAACGGTACAAGTACCGTCTGATTTTTTACAACAAATTACGGATAACATTCCCCTGGCCATTTTTTGGCAAGACTGTCAGGGTGTATATTTGGGCTGCAATCAACTAGGAGCCGCGATCGCCGGGTGTCAATCAGCCGCTGAGATTGTAGGTAAAACCGACGCAGACTTAGCGTTTTCGCGCAAGCAGATTGAGCTGTTTAATGACTTAAATCGACAGGTGTTAATCACCGGGGTGCCGCTCCATCATGCGGTGCATACCCTCGTACAACCTGACGGGCAGCAGATCTGGCTGGATGTGACAAAAGCGCCGTTGCAAAATTCAGACGGGCAAATCATTAGCATCCTAACCGCTTATGAGGAAGTGACCGAGCGTTTGATGTCACAGGTTGCGTTGCAAGACCAGTGGCAATTTTTACACCAATTGATCGACAGTTCCCCCGACCTGATCATGGTGCAAGACTGGAGCGGACAAGTCACGCTGGCAAACCGTTCACTTGCCAGGTTTTTGGGAGCCGAGATGAAAGACCTGTTGGGGTATGGCGCTAAAAGCTTTTTTCCTGCTGGAGCATGGGAACGATTTACTGACGAAAACCAGGAAGTTATTATCTCTGGCGAAGATTTGCAGTCGCCTGAAGAAATTTGGGCGAATGCGCAGGGTAAAAGTCGCTGGCTTTGCTGGACGAAACGCGTCTTACCCCTGCCGGGTAGCGAAGAGTTGGGTGTACTCGCGATCGCGGTTGACGTGACCAACCAGATCCAAGCAAATGCAGCCATTCGTGAGTTGAACGAGCGACTCAAAGCCGAGAATCTGCGCATGGGGGCCGAGTTAGAAGTGACGCGTCGCCTGCAACAAATGATCTTGCCCCGCGAAGAAGAGTTGGCGCAGATCACCGAGTTGGACATCGCAGGGTTTATGGAGCCTGCCACCGAGGTGGGAGGTGATTACTACGATGTGGTCTTACAGCCCAATGGCAAGGTGAGCATTGGTATTGGAGATGTGACAGGGCATGGTTTAGAAAGTGGCATGGTGATGCTGATGGCTCAAACGGCTCTACGCACGTTACTCGCTACGAATGAAGCCGACCCGGTGAAGCGGTTAGATGTACTCAACCAAATTCTGTATACGAATTCGCGCCGCATGCAGTCAGGCAAAAGTATGACGCTGACCTTATTAGAGTACGAGGCTGGCAAGATTCGTCTGAGCGGTCAACACGAAGAGTTGATCCTGCTGCGGTTAGATGGGCAGATTGAGGTGATTGACACCTTTGACCTCGGTTTTCCCTTGGGGATTGAGTCAACGATCGCCCCCTACGTTCAGCAAATCGAAACGCCGCTTTTACCAGGTGAAGTGGCAGTGCTTTATACCGATGGGGTGACTGAAGCGATGAACGTAAACAATGAAATCTACGGAGTGACTCGGCTCCACAATGTGTTGAGGGCAAATCGGCATCGTTCTGCGCTAGAGATCCCGTCAAGCGGTTGTGACAGACATTCGCACCTACATCGCTGATCAAGAAATATTTGACGACATTACGTTGGTTGTTATTAAACAAAAAAATAAAAATGCCTCGTAAAGGATGAATGTTTCAAGAACCTTTCCGGGTTTAGATTTTCACCAAAGGTAAAGTATTACGTGTTTACCGATACGTGTATAACGACAGTCAGGTGTCTTAAGTCATTGGGGATAGCGAGGATGTGACACTGCTCTCCTAGCCAGGGTTTCACTCCTGCACCTTGACTTAACCAGGATGACTTGGCTATGTCCAGCAGTTATGTGGATGGCAAAAAATGTGGATTGAAACAACCTAAAACGAGTTCAACACGATACTGAATTGATGAGATACAAACAGTTCGATAATTTTTAAACTGTTAAAAAACGGATGAGATCATGGCTATGAAGGGTTACTGACCCAGTACTCCTAGAGACATCAGTGGTGGCTTGGCTCGCATTGCATTTTTTCTACATAGAGTTCATCACCTTCATGAACCTCAATGTGAGTCAAAAATATTGTTCAATCAACCTATCGTGACAGCATAGCCTGGGGCGCAATTCGCAACCTGATGGTGCGATGGCTGCTTTTCTGCTGACTATCCGCAATTCTCTTATTTCATAATCTCGTTCGACTGTTTACTATAGATTGATTATTCCCTGTATAAGAGCAATAAGGCGTGCTCACAAACTGTGTCACAGCAAAACGAAAAAGAACTGATTCAACAGATCGCAGCGCTGCAACAAGAAATTGCTCACTTGCAGCGAGCCAATACTGACCTGCAACTTACGCTAGAAACCGCTGTCGAACATGGTGATGTGATTGAGGCTGAGTTACAACAGGTCAATGCACGCTTGAAAACAGAAGTCGCCGAGCGACGGACTGCTCAGTCAACCTTGCAAGCCATTTTAGAAACGGTTAGCCGTGATAAATCTGATCTTGAAACGATTCTAAATCTCACGGTTGAGCATGGCGATACAGTTGAGTATCACCTTTACAAGCGGGCGGTTGAGGTAATGCGCCACAGTGAGGATTTGTTTCGCGCGATCGCGGAGTCGAGTCCGGTGGCGATGCTCATCAGCGAGACTCCAGTAGGGGTGATCCGCTATGCCAATGCCGCTGCTGCTGCGCTTTTAGAAGTGACCGAAAAAGATCTGATTGGGCAGCCATTAAGCACCTTTTACCACAGTCAGACCAGTCTGCAGCAAGTGCAGGCGCAATTAAGTCAGAATGGCTATCTAGAACAGTTTGAGATTGAAGGTGTAACCGCCAACCAAGAAAAGTTTTGGGCGATCGCCTCCGCCCACACGGTCATGCTGCAAAGCACACCCTCTTGGTTAACCACCTTTTATGACATCAGCGATCGCAAGCGTATCGAAGAGGCGTTGCGGCAATCAGAGGCAAAACTGCAAGAGCAGGCCCGTCTCTTAAGAGGCATGGTCGAGTACCGCGAAGAGCAGTTGCGCCAATCAGAGGAGAAGTACCGCAGCATTTTTGAAAATGCCGTTGAGGGGATCTACCAGACCTCTCCAAACGGACGGTTTATTAATGCGAATCCGGCTTTAGCTCAGATTTATGGGTATGACTCCCCAGCGGAGTTAATGCGGGCAATTTCCGATTTAAGCAAACAACTCTACGTGCAACCGAGTCGTCGGGCAGAGTTGACTGTTTTTGTGAACCAGTTTGAGTCGGCTTCTGATATGGAGTCGCAAGTCTATCGCAAGGACGGCAGCACGATTTGGATCTCTGAAAGTATTCGAGTCGCGAAGGATGAGGCTGGCAACATCCTGTATTACGAAGGAGCCGTACGTGATGTTACCGAACACAAAAAAATGGAGGCTGAGCTACGTCAGCAACGCCTGACATCTGAACGGCTATTGCTCAATGTTTTGCCCCAAAAAGTTGCAGAACGGCTCAAACGGGGAACTCATAAGATTGCAGATCATTTCAATAAAGCAACCGTTCTCTTTGCCGACATTGTGAATTTTACGGAGCTAGCCGATACGGTTTCACCCACCGAGCTAGTAGATGTTTTAAATGAAATTTTCTCTTCGTTCGATTCCCTGGTTGATCGCTACAGCCTAGAAAAGATCAAGACGATTGGTGATGCTTATATGGTCGTGGGTGGTTTACCCCAGCCAACCCCAATTCATGTTGAGGCGATCGCTGATCTGGCTTTAGGGATGCAACAAGAAATTCGCCGCTTTCGACGACACGACGGGCAACCGTTCGCTCTTCGCATTGGCATTCACACAGGTCCAGTAATTGCCGGGGTGATTGGGCTGAGAAAATTTGCCTATGATTTATGGGGAGATACCGTCAACGTCGCTAGCCGGATGGAAACTCATGGCGAACCTGGCAAGATTCAAGTGACTGAGGCTGTCTATAAACGCTTGAAACAAACCTATGAATTTGAGTCACGCGGCTCAGTCGTTGTCAAAGGTAAAGGCGAGATGAGTACCTACTGGCTAGTAGGCAAACGTCCCACTTTTTAAGGGGAGCGATTTGAGGTTCGTGATAAACCTTTCTGCTGCTGGAGAAATAAAGACCCTATGATCCAAACCTTTGGTGAGTTTATTGATCAAATGCCTCATACAGAGGAGTATCTGACTATCAGTTTCTCACCCAGCTCAAATGCTCGTAACTTACGCTGGAGCAACTATGGATTGTCGGCTGATTTTTTAGGTGATTATTTTGCCACGTTTTTTCCAGGTAGCCCTGAGCAAAAGCCGGAGCTTGATAAACAAGACGTTGTAAAGTCTTCAGTCAGCTACATTGCGAATGAGCTATTGGAGAATGCTATTCAGCACAGTGACCTCAATTCGGAAATACCGATTCATATTTCGCTCTATCTGTATAACACTCGCTTAGTTTTTGTTGTTTCTAACGCGGCAACTACTTTGAAAGTTGAAAAATACAAGGAATTTATTCACCAATTACTCAGTTCAGACGTTAACGAACTCTACACAACCCAGCTCGAAAAAACGGCTATGGGCCGGGGTGGGTCTCACATGGGACTGCTCACCATGATGAATGACTACTCGGCCCGGTTTGGTTGGAAGTTTGAGCCGTTAGCGGCTCATCAAGAAGCTGTAAACGTCACGGTGATGGCACAACTAGATGTTTAAAGAGTGACGATGGTATCCTGACGAAGATGTGCAACCAACCATAAAGCCCTTGCTTTAGTAAAAGCTTGTTAATTTTGATAGAGGAATCACTACTAGATGGAGATCAAGACAAAAGATTACAGTGTCTGGTATGAACCTAATGAAGCGACGGTTTTCTTCAAAGGTTTTTTGCGTCTTGACGGCATGGAAGCTTACCAGCCAATCATCAATCTCTTAAATTCAGCTTCAGATGGTAGTGATGCTGTGACCCTTGATTTACAAGAGCTAGAGTTTTTAAATAGCTCTGGGATCAGTATGTTGTCGATGTTTGTGGTGGCGCTTCGCAACAAGGGTAGTGTCAATTTGATTCTAAAAGGGTCAAATAAGGTTTTGTGGCAAACCAAATCTTTGAGAAACTTGCAACGACTCATGCCAAGCATTGTCTTGGAATTGTGTTAAACCCGTGGGCATAAACGTGGAACAGCTAAAGTACGCTAAAGAACAACTCATTACTGAGATTGAGTTGCTGCGTCGGCAAGTTGAACGACTAGAGCAAGAAAACCATGACTTACAAATTGCTTTAGAGACAACAGCGATTCATGGTGATTTAGTCGAATCAGAGTTGTATACCGTTAATCAAAAACTACAATCGGCGATCGCAAGCTATCAACAAAAGCAGACGATTCTTGAGTCTGTTTTGGAAAGTGTGGCGCAACAAAAGACCGATTTAGAAATTATTTTGCATACCATGACTGAGCATGGCGACTCGGTTGAAACAGAGCTTTTTAACTTGAATCAGCGGCTTGAAGCAGAGATGCTTGAGCGCAAGAAAACAGAAAATAAGTTGCACTCTCTAGTGAGAATTATTTCTAAAGAAAAAGATGATTTAGAAAAGATTATGCGGACGATCATTGAGCATGGAGATGCGATCGAAACGCAGTGGTATGGCAAGTTATTAGAAGCCGATCAGCTAGCTTTAATTGATGGCTTAACCCAGGTCGCCAATCGGCGTCACTTAGACAACTACCTCGCCTCTGAATGGCGACGGTTGACGCGTGAACAGCAGCCATTAGCGCTGATCTTGTGCGATGTTGATAATTTCAAGCTCTACAACGATACCTATGGCCACCAGTTGGGTGATGACTGCTTAAAACAGGTCGCTCGCGCGATCGCTTGCTCCGTCAATCGTCCGTCTGATCTGGTCGCCCGCTATGGTGGGGAAGAGTTTGCGGTCATCTTGCCCAATACCCCAATTGAAGGGGCGGTGTGTGTGGCTGAGCGCATTCGAGCCGCAATTGAGGCGTTACAAATCCTGCACGAGCGATCGCCTGTGCGCCCTCACGTCACCCTCAGTTTAGGCGTGGCAGCTTTGGTTCCTGCTGAAGCGCTGTCGCTCAAACAATTGATTGCGTTGGCTGATGATGCCCTCTACGAGGCAAAGCAAGCAGGTAAAAATCACATTCAGGTGGCGATCTCAGATGCCAACTAAGCACCCTGGCACTTTATCCTCAACCCCCAAGACTAAGTTTAGCCACGCGACTGCGGTGCAATCAGCACAGATGAATTGGCTGGGTGTTAAGGGTAAACCCAGCAGAATGCCATCTTTTTGAGAAACTAATGATTGGCAGCTTTTTTTAACAGTTAATGAATATTGCCTACGAGTTACTTTTCATTTTCTTATTGATTCTTGTTAACGCCTTTTTTGCAGCCACTGAGATTGCGCTGGTGTCAGCGAGTGATGTGCGCATGAAGTTGCTGGCAGAGGAGGGGAATCGGCGTGCCTTGCTGGTACTGAATACCACCCAAAACGGTACGCGCTTTTTAGCCACAATTCAGGTGGGCATTACGCTTGCTGCGTTTTTTACCTCTGCGTTAGCGGCCACAAACCTGTCAGAGCCATTGGCAAACTGGATGCAGCCTCAGTTGGGTGGGGCGGCAAGTGTGATCGCGTTTATTCTCGTAACCAGCGTCATTTCCTTTATTAGTCTCGTGCTGGGTGAGTTAGTGCCAAAGCGATTGGCGATTCGGCACGCTGAAGACTGGGCCCTGGCATCGGTTCAGGTGATTCGCTGGCTTGGTATTTTAACGGCTCCCATCGTCAAATTGCTGAGCTTCTGCACTGATAGTGTATTGCGTTTGCTGGGCACCTCAACTGAAGAAGTTGAAGAGCGGGTTAGCTCAGAAGAAATTATGGCAATGGTCGATGCCAGTATGGCGGGTGGGGTTGTTGGAGAGCAAGAGCGGCGAATTATTCATCGAGCTGTCGAAATCAGGCATATCCCGGCGCGAGCGATTATGGTGCCCCGGGTGCAGATCCAATATCTGAAAATCACGACCACGCTAGAAGAGGCTTACAAAGTGGTGGCGGAAAATGCCCATACGCGTCTCCCGGTCTGTGATGGCGATCTGGATAATATTGTGGGCGTGCTACATGTAAAAGACCTGATCCGTCCGATGCCAGATCTGATGGAGCAACCCCCCAGCTTGCGTGAGCTGCTGCGCCCGGTGCGTTATGTGCCCGAAGGCAAGTTGGTGGCTGAAATGTTGGAGGAGATGAAGCGCGATCGCCTCCACATGCTGATTGTGCGCGATGAATTTGGCGGGACGGCTGGCTTAGTCACGCTGGAAGATGTGCTGGAGGAACTTGTCGGTGAAATTCGAGATGAGTACGACTTAGAAGAAGAACGGGAATTTCGCCGTATTAGTGACCACGAAGGTATTTTCAAGATTCGAGCGAGCCTTGCAGCGGTTAACAACGAACTCGATCTGGAGTTACCGCGCGACGAGGCAGCAACCTTAGCGGGCTTGTTCCTGGAGGAGCTACACCGTCCGCCTGAAGTGGGCGATCGCCTGCAAATTGATAATGTTCTGCTAGAAGTACTCGAAGATGGACAGCGGGTACGAGTTAGCCTCGCACCCCCGCCTGAAACAGAAGCCGATGCTTAAACTTCAACCTTGACGCCACGCCAGAAAGCAACGTGATCCTTAATTTGCTTGGCAGCGTCCTTGGGTTCAGGGTAGTACCAGGCTGCATCTGCATTTTGCTGACCATCTACCTCAATTGTGTAGTAGCTGGCAACCCCTTTCCAGGGACAGGTTGTGTGGGTACTGCTAGGCTTGAAATATTCCTTGTTAATCGAGTCGGGTGGAAAGTACTGGTTGCCCTCCACCACTTCACAATTATCGCTTTCGGCTAAAACTGCGCCATTCCAAATCGCTTTGGGCATTGTTGGATACCTGTAAACTCCACCTCAGCCTACCGCAACCCATCTAGAACGGCTAGTAACTGATCAACACTGGCATTGTGGTCAAAGAAAGAAAAAAGATGTTTGTAGTGCAAGCGGCCTTGCTGATCAATCACAAACTGAGCCGGGAGAGGTGCCCCTAACGCTTGCCCCGTCTGATACAGCCGAAACACCTGGCAACTGGGGTCACTCAGCAATGGCATGTTTAACCCTAGATCCCGCGCTACAAACTGACTTTGTTGAGAGTCGGTACTGGTAATCATTAACAGAGGAATTTTGCGATCGCTAAACTCGCTGTAGTTTTCGTTGAGCGCCTTGATGTGGGGGTAGCAAAAGGGACAGTACTGCTTCTCGGTAAAGATGCGCGTAAATGCTAGCACAATCGGCGTTTTACCCCGGTAGCTAGAGAGCTTGAGCATTCCCCCGTTCTTGATATCGGGCAACACAAAATCTGGAGCGATCGCACCTTTTTGCAGATTGTTTGTCGCCGGAATTGGGAAGAAGTTATTGAAAAACCGTTGGTTAAATAATCCGCTGAAATCCGTAGAGGTGACCATACCAGAACGTTGTTAGACGCAATGCAACACTTCAAACCTAGCACTGTAAAAGGGTTTAGGCTAGGAATTGGAGGCGTTGGGGAGAGGGGAGATCGCGCAGGTAAAATCCACGCAGCCAAACCAGCGGCGCTAGGAAGAACCTACGCAGGATCGATGGTATTAACCTTTCAGGCAATAGTGACTGGCTCTAACCTACTGGCAGTTCTTCATAATTGGCACATCGGCAACCTTACTAAGATTGACGTTGGTATCACTCATCAGCGTTTTCCAGGCTTTGCGGGTCGCTTCGGGTTCGACACACGACTGGTCTGCGAGAGTTGTGATCGCGTCAAACCAGAGACCGTTTTCGGAGTAGAGGGTTGTCCTTTGGGTTGGGTTCGCGTTAGTCAGGCTTTTATCTAGCGCTGCATCAGCGGCGACCCGCTCAACACCACCCTCAACTTTGAGACTGCCCGGTTTTACCCCAGGGCAAAGAACTTCGACCGACCAACGGTAAACCTTGCCCACTTCTAAGGAAGGCACATTGGCATCGGCAGGTAAGGCGAGACTATAGATTCCAGGTTTGCTGGGTTGCCCTGCGGCTCGTGCCAGTTGAAATCGGCTCTGATAAAGAACAGCTTCCGGCGCTTCGGTTTCCCCGCTGTAGAGCGTGAACTCAACTGTACCTGTACGGGTTCCCGGTAAGTACCAGAAGAAGCGTGGGTGGGCCGATAAGGTTTGCCCTGCCCCAACTTTGCCAGCTTCCTTAAAGTCTGGAACGAGCGCGATCGGCGAACGGGGAGAACCACTGGCTGCCACTAAACAGCGATCGCGGGTGCCACCTCCTTCTCGACGACCCGGCACACCTCGCTTAGGGGGCTTAAACCCGGCAAATGCAATTAGTGGGGTTGTGGCGATCGCCAGCACTAGCCCTAGAGATAAGCCACGAAACAAAAGGTTAGAAGGTTTCTTCAACATGCTTTGCAGCCTCATCCTCACTGCACCAACGATTTAAACAGATTTTATCGAGTTAAATTTGCGCTACTTAATTCTCAGAACCTTAGCCCCATCATCTTAGCCAGCTTTAGATGGTTCTTTATTTCATTTTTAGTAATCGCGTAGCAAAAGTGAGAAAATTTTGCCAGTTTTGGGATTTATGGATTTGTTTGCTTGCCATGTCAGGTAAATGCACAAAATTCCGTTTCTTTTCCGGATTTTGGCTGCTCTGCTGTTGTACATAAATAGCGGCATCTTGATCAGCCACACTCAGGCATGAATCTAAGAACAAAAGAGTTCTCAACAGCCTGGGTTAGTCAATAATGAAAGGCGACATTTTTAATATCATCAGAGTCTGGCAGGTTGAAAGGCATGCAGCGAAAGCCAAAAATTATCCGGTGGGGAGCTTGCGTCACAGGTTTAGTCGAGCTAGGCGTAATAGGCATACCGACGTTAGCCACGGCTGAAAGTTCCTTGCCAGAGCGGCAACTTGCGACAGCCGTTGAGGTTGCTCAAAAGGCGGATCCAAATCGCGATCGCCTGATTCAGCCCGTTCAACCTCGTCCCTTACCACCAGAGTCAACTCAACCCATCTTTTCAGAACCGACTCCGATTCCGACGCCTGACGCGTCGCCAGCCGCACCGAGTCCAGAACCTGCCGCGCCTGAACCCACTCCCGCAGCTTCACCTGCCGAACCAGCACCGACTCCGGCTGAGCCGACTCCCGATGGGCCAATTTCTACCCCGGCTCCGGCAGGGCCAACCATTCCCGTCAAAAAAATTGAGGTTCTGGGCAGCACCGTCCTAAAACCGACGGATCTGGAACCTATCACGCAACCGTTAGAAGGCCGCAACGTCACCTTAGAGGAGTTGCAGCAAGCTACCGACGCGATTACACAGCTTTACCTGAATCGGGGATTTATTACTTCACGGGCGGTTTTGACCGATCAAACGGTCACAGATGGTGTGGTGAAAATTCAGGTGATTGAGGGGGCGATCGAGCAGATTGAGATCGAAGGAAATAAACGGCTCAACTCTAGCTATGTTCGCCGCCGTATCGAGTTAGGTACAGGCACGCCGCTCAATCGAGATAAGCTCGAAGACCAGTTGCGCTTGCTGAAGGCCGATCCGCTTTTGAGTAATGTCGAAGCCAGCTTGCGCCCCGGCACTGAACTAGGTAAAAGCATTTTGGTGGTGCGGGTGAGTGAAGCCCCATCGCTGATTGGTTTTGCCGGGGTTGATAACTTTTCACCGCCGAGTGTTGGGTCGGTGCGGCTGGGTTTGGGTTTGGGGTATCGCAATCTGACTGGGTTGGGCGATGAAATCTTTGCGTCGTACTATCGCACGACCCGCGGTGGGGCGGATTCGTTTGATTTTGCCTATCGTATTCCGGTCAACCCAATGAATGGTACGTTGCAGGTGCGGGTTGCGCCCAGCCGCAATGAAATTGTTGATGATGAATTTAATCTTGATATCAGTGGTGAAACCGAACTATATGAAGTTAGCTTCCGACAACCGCTGATCCGCACACCACGAGAAGAATTTGCGCTCTCGGCTGGGTTGACATTTCAAGATGGGCAAACCCTGCTATTCCAGCAGGGCTTCCCCTTTGGCATTGGGCCTGATGCCGATGGCAACAGCAAAACGCGTGTGCTTAAGTTTGGGCAAGATTACATTAAGCGTGACCCCAATGGGGCTTGGGCTTTGCGATCGCAGTTTAGTTTTGGTCTCGATATCCTCGATGCCACCACCAATGATGCCCCCATCCCCGATGGCGAGTTTTTTGCCTGGTTAGGACAAGTGCAGCGGGTGCAACGCCTGGGCGACAACCATTTGTTGATTGCTCAATTTGATGTGCAACTGACCCCCAATAGTTTGTTGCCCTCGCAGCAGTTTGTGATTGGGGGTGGGCAATCGTTGCGCGGCTTCCGACAAAATGCGCGATCGGGCGATAACGGGTTTCGCTTTTCCCTCGAAGACCGAATTGCCCTGATTCGCGATGAGGCGGGTATCCCAATCTTTCAGGTTGCCCCCTTTGTTGATTTTGGCTCTGTCTGGAATGTCGCTGATAATCCCAACCCGTTGCCGAGTCAGCGGTTCCTTGCAGGTGCAGGCGTTGGCTTGCTCTGGCAACCGCTGCCAAAACTCAACATGCGGGTAGATTTTACCGTTCCGCTGATTGACCTCGACGATCGCGGCAACGATGCCCAAGACGAAGGCATCTACTTCAGCGTTTACTACACGTTTTGATGCAATCATGAACGGTTTGATAGCCATCTCACGATTTTGTGAATACTCATGAAGTAACTCAAATCGTAGGCTTTCATCCTTTTGCGAAAAATCGGTTTCAACTCATCCATCTGGCAAGCTAAAAAGTCTTGGCGGTATGGTTTAGTCGCTGTCCTTAGTTGTGTGGTGTTAGCAATTGGGGGCGATCGCCCGTCTACCTCTGCTCCCGCTTCTATAAATAACTCCAACTCGGCTAATCAAATGGAACTGCCGTCAAATCTCAACCTCAACAAAACGCTTATGGTTGGCACAGATGTTGCGGCTTGGTTTCTCTTTGATCCACAGGCGTTGGCTCACCGCGAGCAAGATCCCTGTGACTGGTGGACACACGATTTTGCAATTCGTAAGGAGTTGGCAGCAGGCAACCTGCTTGCTGTTGATACCGGGAGCGATGGTGGCTTTAAGGTCCGCTTCTCAACGGAGGGCTTGAGCGATCGCGAACGGGCTTATGTAAGGTACTCCAGAGAGTTTCGCTTACGTACTTTAAGCGGAAAATTGTATTTTGACGGAGGGTATGCTCTCTCTTGCGACGACCCGACGAGCAAACCAGAGGAGGATCCAGAAAATTGGGTCGAGCTTGCAAAGGGTGACTATCGAGCTACTGTTCACACCATTGACTGGTACGAAGAGCCTGGTTCAGTAGATAGTGAAGGTACCGGTACGGAAACATCTTTACCTGCCTACGTTGTAGTTCTTGAGTCGGTTCCCAGTCTGGAATTAATTTCGCCGCCTGCCATAATTCCTCGCATGGAGCCAGACCTCTATTCTGAGGAGCCGTATAATTTCTCAGAAGAATCAGAAGAAATAGAGGAAACACCATTAAAGCGAGAATATGCATTATTTATTCGGAATGAAACTATCTTTCCTAAAGCAAAGATCGATGAAATACCCATCTCAAAAAATGAATTTCAGCAACTCGACTTTTCTTCTCAAAAAATTACAGCCGAAAACGTACTAGAAATTCTCAGTCGGTCGGTAGTTATCAGTCCGTCTAATCATCCGCAGCAGATTGCAACCTTATTCGGAGTGGTTACACTTAGCGCTAGCAACTCTATTCAAGTTTTAGGCGAAGACAGGTTTGTTGACTCTTGGAGCTACTCAATGGATGGCCACGGAGAGCAGCGCGTTCAGATTATTCGCAGCTTCAAACGCAATGGTGTTGATTGGGTTGAAGTCAAACCTTACACGCCTCAATCGGAACCTGTTCCAGACACCTTGGTGCAACAGCTCAAGCAACTGTTTGCCAACTACGCTGCTACTAGCCCAAGCTATCCCAAACGCATCAAGTATGCTCACTTTTATGCTGAGCGCATGGAGTCATTGACTGAGGCTTCTGAAATTGCCTGGTTGGTTGCTAACGCTTTAGACCTTGCGCCTGAGATCCAGCGTGAGTTACTTTCTCTGCCTGAAAAGGAATTAGTTGAACGGCTGATTGCCCTGCTCGAAGCGATTTGAGACCGTTTTGCAGAACCTTAGAGATCGCCCCGCTGATTGTAAAGAAACATATCGGCCACTTGTCTGAGTGACCATCTTTTGCATTGCATTTTATTGGGTTCGCTGTCGTCCTTGTAACTAAAGCACACCTTTATATTCAATTAATAATCATTATTTATTTAACTAAACAGAAGAACTGAAGTCGCGCTTATCACAATCCTGATATTATTCTGTATGAGCTTGTCCTACAGTATTTAAGGGGTTAAGCGAAGCTCACACTCAATGGGTTCGTTTATTGGAGCTTTCAAGCAACATTCCCAAATTGATATAGGGCATATGTAGAAATTTCAGAAATGCTTAGATGAATGGTTTAAGCCTTTCTGAGATGCGTGCGATCGCGAAGTTTTTCACGATTTCAAACAGGAAGGGAGATTTATGTCATACGCGCAAACTAAAACTCAGAGCAAATCTGGGTATCAGGCTGGGGTTAAGGATTACAAACTGACTTACTACACCCCAGACTACACGCCGAAGGATACCGACATCCTGGCAGCGTTCCGGGTTACACCTCAGCCCGGTGTTCCTTTTGAAGAAGCGGGTGCTGCGGTAGCGGCTGAGTCTTCCACCGGTACTTGGACAACTGTGTGGACAGACCTGTTGACTGACCTCGATCGCTACAAGGGACGCTGCTACGATATCGAGCCAGTTCCCGGCGAAGATAACCAATTTATCGCCTACATTGCCTATCCTCTCGATCTGTTTGAGGAAGGGTCTGTAACCAACATGCTGACCTCCATCGTTGGTAACGTGTTTGGTTTCAAAGCTCTGAAAGCTCTACGTCTGGAAGACCTGCGGATTCCGGTTGCTTACCTGAAGACCTTCCAAGGCCCTCCCCACGGTATCCAAGTTGAGCGCGACAAGATTAATAAGTATGGTCGTCCTCTGTTGGGTTGCACCATCAAGCCCAAGCTCGGTCTGTCTGCTAAGAACTATGGCCGTGCCGTTTATGAGTGTCTGCGGGGTGGTCTAGACTTCACCAAAGATGACGAAAACATCAACTCCCAGCCGTTCCAACGCTGGCGCGATCGCTTCCTGTTTGTGGCTGATGCAATCCATAAGTCTCAAGCAGAAACGGGCGAAATCAAGGGCCACTACCTCAACGTGACTGCTGCAACCTGCGAAGACATGCTGAAGCGGGCTGAGTTTGCGAAAGAACTCGGAATGCCCATCATCATGCATGACTTTTTGACAGCTGGCTTCACTGCCAACACAACTCTGTCGAAGTGGTGTCGCGACAACGGTGTGCTGCTGCACATTCACCGTGCAATGCACGCAGTGATCGACCGTCAAAAGAACCACGGGATGCACTTCCGCGTTCTGGCGAAGTGCTTGCGGATGTCGGGTGGAGACCACATTCACACCGGAACTGTCGTCGGTAAGCTTGAGGGTGACAAAGCCGTAACCCTCGGTTTCGTAGACCTCCTTCGCGAAAACTACGTTGAGCAAGACCGCTCGAAGGGTATCTACTTCACCCAAGACTGGGCTTCCATGCCTGGTGTAATGGCTGTGGCTTCTGGTGGTATCCACGTATGGCACATGCCTGCTCTGGTAGAAATCTTTGGCGACGACTCTGTTCTCCAGTTTGGTGGTGGTACTCTGGGTCACCCCTGGGGTAATGCGCCGGGCGCAACTGCTAACCGGGTTGCTCTGGAAGCTTGCGTTCAAGCTCGTAACGAAGGTCGTGACCTGATGCGTGAAGGTGGCGACATCATTCGTGAAGCTTGCCGCTGGTCACCTGAGTTGGCAACTGCTTGCGAACTGTGGAAGGAAATCAAGTTCGAGTTTGAAGCTCAGGACACCATCTAATTTCAGGCGACGGGCAAAAGTAGAAAGTAAAAAGTTAATTTCTTTTGCCTTTACCTTTTTACTTTTGCCTCCCCCTTATGGATCTGAAGCAGATTGCGAAAGATACAACCAAAACCCTGGTCAGCTACATGACTTATCAGGCGTTGCGAGTTGTGATTGCCCAACTTGATGAAACGGAGCCGAAACGGGCTTACTGGTTACGCCAGTTTTCCTACCGAGTCAGCATTCAAAACGGTGAAGCGTTTCTCGAAGCTCTTTTTCAAGAAGAACAACGACTCGCTTTTCGGTTGCTGACGGTGCGCGAACACATTGCAGAGGAACTTGCTGACTACCTCCCGGAAATGTTGCGGGCAGGCATTCAACAGGCAAATTTGCACCAGCGTACTCAACAGTTGGAGCGCATGACGCAGATCGATCCGACGGTGGTAGATGAACACCCCGAACAACAAACTCCTTCTGAAGAGTAGTTTTTGGTTCTTTATCTGTGGCGATGCCTTAAACCCTTAAGGTGACAGCGCCATGCAACCGCCATTAGTAATCATTGAGGATACCCATGAAGACCTTACCCAAAGAGCGTCGTTACGAAACCTTTTCTTATCTGCCTGCGCTGACCGATGCTCAAATTGCTCGTCAGATTCAGTACACCATTGAGCAAGGCTACATCCCTTGCGTCGAGTTCAACGAAAGCTCGGCTGCTGAAATCTACTACTGGACAATGTGGAAGCTGCCTTTGTTCAACTGCTCCTCTCCTCAAGAGGTGCTGAACGAAGTGCAACAGTGCCGCTCTGAGTACCCCAACTGCTACGTTCGTGTTGTTGCTTTCGACAACATCAAGCAGTGCCAGGTGATGAGCTTCATCGTACACAAGCCCAATCAAAACAGCGGCGGTTACCGCTACTAATTCTTAGCTAAGGAATTTGAAGCAGGGTGAGAGCAATCCACCCTGTTTTTTTTCGCTTGAGGGCAAGCATTTCGGCGATAGGGGCGTTTGGCCAAACGCCCTTACAAAGATTGGCGCGATCGCAATGTTCAGCATTGGTGATGATAGATCTGGTATAGGGCAAGCATCCCAGCGGTAGGGGCGTTTGGCCAAACGCCCTTACAGGATTCATGGACCTGATCAGCAACGCTTAAGGTCTTAATTGTCAAACGCCCTTACAGAATTCATAGACCTGATCAGCAACGCTTAAGGTTTTAATTCCAAAACGTCCTGACAGGATTCTCCAGTGCATCGCGCGGCTTAACCCATTGGTTTCGCTACTTCCTGTTTGGCAATCCAATCTAAGATCAATTGATTGACCTGCTCAGGTCGCTCATCATGGGGACAGTGCCCCGCATTGTCAATCTCCGCAAAAGTGATTTGCGGGTTGAGTCGAGCAATCATCGGAGCAAGCTTTGGCGGCACCATGCGGTCTTGTTTGCCCCAGATCAGCAACATTGGAATTTTGAGATTGGGAATCAGCGTTTTGGCGCTGTAGTCTCGACCACTAACCTTTGGTGATTGAATCATCGCCCGCAAAGCGCTAGCTGCTCCGCGATCGAAGGTGGGGTGCGAGAAAATCTCAACCACTTCTTTGGTGATTGCGGCTGAAGTTGCATAGGCTTGACGCGCCCAGATTTTGAGCAGCGCTCGACTGCGAATCACCCGAAACAGCGAGTTAAAGAAAATCGGCGACAGAAATAGACAGCTCAGCAGCGAAAAACTGACCTTTTTAATCGGTTGCATCGGCGCGATCGCCTGCTTTAACCAGAGCGGCAGACTCAACACTGAAGAATCTGGCAGATTGAGCATGACCATTCCCTGCACCATTTCGGGATAGCGAGCCGCTGCTGCGAGACAGACCAGCGAGCCAATGGAGTTACCAACCAGAATGACGGGTTTTTGAATAAAGGTGCGCCAAAAATCGTAAAGCTGCTCTGACCACAACTCTACGTTGTATCCAGCAACCGCCTTTTCTGAGGTGCCAAACCCCAACATATCTAAGGCATAGACTGGATGCTGCTCGGCCAAAGCGGGAATGTTGTTGCGCCAGGAGGCGATCGAGGCTCCAAACCCATGTACTAATAGGAAGGGGGCGCGATCGCTGGTTATGTTAGCCGCTCTCAAAAAGGTATAGCGCGTCTGCCAACCTCGCCAAACCCAATCGCGTTGGTTTCCAACTTGCCGATGCCAGGAGAAATTTGCTATCACAATAGGGAATTCGAAGAAGGGTGAACGAGTGTCACAAAATATTACAAAGTACACTCAGGCACTTCAATTCTAACGAGTGGAGTTGATATTGAAGAAATCCGCAGTCGATTCGGCCACCTGATTGGAAAGTAGGGGGTTTCTCTCAATGCCTCTTGTCGCCAGTCAGCATCCATAGAGTGAACTTTATGTTTGCCTCACTTGAATTTTGGTAAGCACTGCTTAGAAATTTAAGCAGACTGGGTAGAATGGCAGGTATTATTCATCCAATTTTCAGTAAGATAAGTGTTCTCTAGTAATTGACGACGTTTTTAGTCTTTAAGCGACTGCTCTGCTTGGGTCTTAGACCGTGGCTATCTCCTTAGTTGTCAACTTTTAACTTGTTACCATCCACTTACGAATGCCAGCGCCAGAAAAACGACCAAACCGAGACCTTCCACCTATCAACGAACGGATTCGTTTTCCCAAATTGCGGGTCATTGATGCAGATGGTTCCCAATTAGGAATCCTTTCCCGCGAAGAAGCGTTAAATCTCTCTGATGAGCGAGAGCTAGATTTAGTATTGGTGAGCGATAAAGCCGACCCGCCCGTTTGCCGCATTATGGACTACGGCAAATATAAGTTTGAGCAAGAGAAGAAAGCGCGGGAAGCGAAGAAGAAGCAGCATACTGTTGACGTGAAAGAAGTCAAGATGCGCTACAAAATTGAGGAACACGACTACAACGTGCGGATCAATCAGGCCAAGCGATTCCTCAAAGACGGTGATAAAGTCAAGGCCACAATTATGTTTCGGGGGCGTGAGATTCAACATAGCGATATGGCAGAAGAACTGCTAAATCGGATGGCGCAAGACTTGCAAGAGTTTGCTGAAATTCAACAGGCTCCCAAGAAAGAAGGCCGAAATATGATGATGTTGCTCGCGCCAAAACGTTAATCTGTGCTTCAGTTATGCGAGTTTTTGGCAGGCTTTGGGTAAACTCTTTGCATTAGATGTGCACCCAAGCTCTAAAATAGCGCCAGCCTGATGCTGTAATTTGTTGATGCGGTTGGCTCTTTGTTCTCTCATTTGAGAGAGTCGCCGTGCATTATCCATGCTCGGTTCCAATACTCGTTGATTGAATGGACAAGCAAGACCAGAAGGTTCGCAAACAACTTGCCCGACAACGGTTGCTCAAATGGGTCAATCTGCGCCCCGAAGAGAGCGAACGAACTTTTTTGATGTTTGCATTTTATGCAACGACATCTATTGGTCTTGTTTGGTTGGAGTCAATTACGGTTGCGTTGTTTCTGCAACAGTACGGCGCTGAAGAAGGTCTCCCGTGGATTTATATTGCCAGTGCGGGCATTGGCTCTGGGCTAGGCTTTTTGTATTCTTACTTGCAACGGTTTTTGCCACTACGGCATGTAATTGTCACCGCTGCCTCATTGATGGCTTTACCGTTGGTTGCTTTTTGGTTTGGTTTAGGTGCCTCTGCCAGCTTGCAGTCGTTTGGTTTTGCCCTGCCTGCCATCACGATCTTTTGTATGCGGCTGTGGCTTGAGGCCATTTATGCGCTGAATGACCTCAACACGTCGATCACGGCAAATCAACTATTTAACATTCGTGAAATTAAGCGCACCTACCCACTGATTAGCAGTGGTATTTTGGTGGCCGATGTCATCAGCGGCTTTTCTTTGCGCAGTGTGATTTTGTTGGTAGGTGGTCTGCGCAATGTGCTATTGCTGGCGTTTGTGCTAATTGCGATCGGGGCAGGGCTGCTGTTTTATTTGTGTCAAAAGTATCAGCAAGCCTTTCCTGATTTTTTGCGTCGTCGCAGTGAGGAACGACAACCGGACTTTACAAATCGTCGTTTACAAGGCCCCTTACGGCGCTATGTCATTCTTCTGTTTACGTTTTTTATCTTAGCGCAGGTGTTACTGCTGCTGATTGACTTCCGCTTTTCAAGTGAGTTGCAGCAGGGGCGAACCGATGAAGAAATTGCGGCCTTTTTAGGCTTATTTAATGGAATTCTTGGCATTTTCGAGCTGGCGATGCAATGGCTTGCTTCTAGCCGAGTGATTGAGCGGATGGGAGTGTTCACTGCTTCCATTATGTTGCCGGGAGCGATCAGCCTGGTCAGTGCCCTTTGTGTTGGGGTGTTGGCCTTCTCAAGCAACGTTTTGTTCGTTTTTTTAGTGATGCTTAAATTCTTTGATGAATTGCTTCACTACACTCTCTTTGCCAGCATTAGTCCCGTATTGTTTCAACCCGTGCCAGAGGTGATTCGTAGCCGCATTCAGGCGAATGTACGCGGGGTTGCGGAGCCGCTTTCTACGGGTTTTACAGGTTTAGCATTGTTGAGCCTGGTTTGGCTGGAGCAAAAGCAATGGATGGCCTTTAAGGCTGTGAATCTGGTATTGCCAGCGATTTTTTTGTTAGCTCTGGCGTGGATGTTAACTGTTTGGCTGATGCGATCGAAGTATGTCGGTCTGCTGGTCATGAGTGCTGAGCGGGGGCAACTGAGTGCAGATGTTGACCTGCGGGAATTAAAACTGGCAGTCGCCAAAACCTTAGAGCAGCCTGGCACCGATGCACATAAAGCTTCTTGTATTGAGCTGCTGAGCCAGTTAGATGCCAAGAATGTTGGTGAGGTTCTAGCGCCCCTGTTAGACAAGCTGCCGTCGAAGCTGCAACAAAAAAGCCTTGAGGAAATGATGGAGTTTCCCAGCCTGACCTATGTGCCACAGGTACAGGAGTTGGTGAACTTGAACCCACCACCAGAAGTGCTGGCCGTCGCCTTGCGATATATCTGGATTACGCAAGAATCCCCTGATATTCGCCAACTGAAACCCTATTTACGGGCAGAGGTTGACCCTGTAGTGCGGGGAACGGCTGCTTCACTGGTGTTGCGCCGAGGTAACAGCATTCAAAAAGCGGAGGCCACCAATACTCTGCGGTTGATGCTAACCCACAAGCAAGAACGTGAGCGGGTGATGGGATGTCGAGCCTTGGGCGAAGCGGTCTATATGCAATCGCTGCGGTTACACATCCCCAATCTGCTGCAAGACGAGTCGCTGCGTGTGCGGTGTGCGCTGCTAGAAGCGATCGCGGCTACCCATTTGCAAGAGTTTTACCCTTCCCTGCTACGCGGACTTTACTATAAATCAACGCGAGCAGCAGCGATGAAAGCGCTGATTCGGCTGGAGAATGAAGCGATACCGATGTTGGTCAGTCTCGCCGAAGATTTGTATAAGCCTGACCTGGTGCGGTTACATGCCTGGAAGGCGATCGGTGAAATTGGCACACTGGAAGCACTCGATGCGTTGATTTCTCACTTAGCGGTTGCCTGGGGTACAGAGCGCCGTAGCCTGCTCAAGATCCTGTTAGAGATCCCAGATGATGTGGGGATTGAAAGCGCCTTGGATGAGGTTGGGCGGAGTGGGATTGAGAACATGATCGACCAAGAAATCATGTTTATTGCGCAGATGTACGCGGCTATTTGTGATTTAGAACCGATTCAGGGGAGAGAACCCGAACTGCTGCGAAGGGCGTTGCATGACATGCAAAACGATGCTCAAGAACGCTTGTTTTTGCTGATGAAGTTTCTCTATCCGATCAGCGCGATTAATGCGGCGGCCTTCAACTTGCATTCGACCTCGGCCAGTAGCATGGCACATGGGCTAGAGATTTTAGACAACACGCTCGACATCCCCAGCAAGCGTGCTTTACTGAGCATCTTAGACCGTGGCTCTGAGCGCGAAAAGCTGAATATGTTGTCTGAGCTGTACAACTACAAGCCGTTACCCGCGAGCGATCGCCTGCGTCACCTTTTAGATTTACGGCATTTTCTGTCTGATTGGGGTTTGGCCTGTTGTTTCCACCTGGCTCGTAGTGCCCGTTGGAGTGTAACGGCTGAGCAGATCTTGGCGTGTTTACGCCACCCGCGTGGCTTTGTGCGTGAATCGGTTTTGACGTATCTGCAAGTTGCTTCACCACGTGCTTTAGAGCAGTTGTTGCCAAAGTTGAAAGCGGATCCTGACCCGATTGTTGCCAATATTGTGAAAGAAATTGCGAGCAGCATCGAGCCATCGACACGGCAAAAAAATGGACGGGCATCGAAAGATGGCCGCACAGATTTCTCTGGGTTCTCAGAGCTAGAACCGATATAGAGGTGTTCTTGTATTTGACTTGAGAGATGTGCAGGTCAATGTTATCCAATGTAAGGGTTTAGCATTGCAAAGCCCCTACCACAGGCGCTTCTCCAACTGGGAGATTACTTGTCTACGGCCCCTTAAGCAACCTTTTGTTCGGTCACGAGTGTGAGCGTTGTCCATTCACCGCGATCGCTGTAACTGCGAATTATCCGTTGCCGCAAATCTGGTTGGAGCAGCCAACCCGCTTCTAAAAAGAAGGGTTTACCCGGCTGAATTTTGAGCGGGCAGGTTGAGGACGCACCATCGGGCAACATCAGCACTTGTAAGGTTTGACTGCCCTGCTCAAACAAAAGCTGATGATTGCGAATGGTTGCTTGAGAGGCAATGGTTTGCCCACCAGGCAGGCTTAACTCCTGGTTAAGCGTCGTTTCACCAGATTGCCAAAGCCGCAGTTGAGTAGAGTAAGACTGTGGCTCGCTCCAATCGCGATCCAGGGTCAACGCTTCCCCCTGCCAACTGCCTAACAGATCGGTCAGCTGCAACGGCAGACGTTCAGCCGCGTCAGTACCAGCCAACCGCTCACGAATGAGGGTGAGTTGAGAAAGTTCGCTTTGTTTGTCGTAGAGTTGCACCAGTCGTAAGCGGCGATCGCCCCAAATCAGCCCCAGCTCGGCTCCAAACTCAGAAAACGGCCCAAACTGAATTGAACCCTGAGAAAATGCACCGTTTTCAAATAGAAGAATGCCACGTCCTAAAGAGCTGTATTCCAACACTTGTTCTTCAGGTGGATTGGTAAATCGCTGCACGGTTTGCCGCATGGTCTGGTTGCTATTTAACCCAACAAACGACACCACCGTTGGCACATCACTGAGCACCTCGCCCGTCGGAGAGAGGCGAGTAAACGAACCCTGCCACTCACCCAGATTTTGCAGTAAACACTCCCATTGCGATCGCATAGCTACCGACAACCTAAGCTTTCGCGAGTATCGACACCCGTTTTGGGATTGACTCCAGTGGCGTACTTACAGAGCTTGGCAACTGCATAGCGATCGATGAGGGCATTGGTAAAGTCGGCTCCATCGACAACCGCCTCATCCAAAATGCTATTGGTGAGGGTCGCGTCTTCTAAAATGGCGTTCGAGAGGTTGGCTTTATAAAGGGTGACGCGATCAACCAGCGCACCTGTCAAATCAGCTCCGCTCAAATTGGCTCCCAGCATGTTGCCCTTGGTGAGCATGGCATTTTTGAGGTTGGCTCCCGCAAAATTGGTCTCGCGCATTTCGGCGGAGACAAACACCGCACCGGATAGATCCATATTGGAGAAATCACGGTTCTCAAGCAGAGTGTGGCTGTAGTTAATCGTGTTTGCCTGGGCCAACGCAGGTCGTGCTGCTAAAACAAGCCAGAGCAGCGTCAAACCAATGGTGAGCAAAACCAGGAGCGATCGCCCCACAATTCGCTTGAGGGAGGGTGCAGACAAAACGATAGACATGCGCTCAGCTCAATGAAAGTTCTTTACTGCTTTGATGATAAGTCAGCTTGCTAAGTCGAGAAGGGATGTTTGTGATTTGTCAGGTATAGCGGTAGTCATCTAGGTTAGGCCGAGGTGCAGGGGGGACCCCTCTTATTTTCAATGGCCTAAACCAATTGGCAACAACTATAGGTGTAAAAGACGTTGTTAATTTTCGGTTTTAGTCATGCGAACACGTACCTGCGATCGATCCGCTAATGTGGCTGATTCCACAGAAGAAATTGCGGGGATTGCTTCTTTTTGCTGAGTGCCTAATTTCTCTGCTAAAACATGACGCTGGTTGATCAAATAAATACTGACCAAGGTTAACCCGACCCCAAACCACTGAACGGTTGTTAGCACTTCATTGAGAAACAGACTGCCAAACAACAAAGCAAAGACGGGCGTTAAAAATGTGAGTGAACTGAGGCTGGTCAAACTACCCCGTGAGGCGAAGTAGAAAAATAAACCGTAGGCGACTGCGCTACCAAAAATAGTGGAGTAACCCATTGCTAACCAATCCGCTCCTTGTAACCCACTGAACTGGTTTGCTTCACCAAAAGCAGAAAGCGCAAAAAGTGGGACTCCACCTAAAATCATGTGCCAGCCAGTAGCCGTGATCGGGTCAGCGTAGCGACTGACGTAGCGCATACAAACCGTGCCAACCGCCATCGATAACGACGCTAACAGCATCAGCCATTGCCCGTTTTGAAACAGCCCTTCGAGTAACCCAGCGCCCAACTCAAACCCATCGGGTAGACTACCCTGCTGTAAAAATCCAGTAATCCATTCTGTTGGCAAGCCGAGCAGACTGATGCCAGCAACGCCAAAAGCCAAACCGATCCACCCCCATAAGCCAATGCGATCGCTAAACAACCACGAGGCTAACAAGGCAACCGCGAGGGGCTGCGAATCAATCATCACAGAGCCAAGCCCTGCACCAGTACGCACTAAACCTTCGGCTAAGAACCCCTGGAACATCGCGCCATCAATTAAAGCAAACAGCGCAATCCAGCCCCACGCTTGCCAGCCTTTGGGTTGAGGCCGCTTTAACAGCCAGCCGACCAGCAAAACCAAAATTCCTGCTGGAGCCAACCGCACCCCTGCCATAAACAAAGGCGTTGTATGTGGGATCACTCCCTTCATAGCAACCATTGCAGTGCCCCAAAAGAAAAAGGGGGCAATTAGTAATAATGGGTAAAACGGCGACTGATTTAAGCTCTGCTGTTGGTTCATGGGCTTACCAGAAAAAGTTGGATGTACGGGCGATCGCCCTTCTCCTACTGACAATTGTACCTAACCTTATAGATATGTTAAGCAGTTGTCATAATTTCTTGCTGGAATCTTCCCTGTTTCCCACAAAGATGCGGCAAACTAAGTATTAGTCGATACGTTTTGGATGAGTGCGATGATGCGGCTGTTTAGACCTGGTTTCAAGAAACAAATTGCCCGTTTAGAAATTTCAGGTCCGATCGCCGGAGCGACTCGAAAACGAATTCTTGAAGCACTGAAAACCATTGAGGAACGTAGGTTTCCGGCGTTGCTCTTGAGAATTGATAGCCCCGGTGGCACGGTTGGTGATTCTCAAGAAATTTATGAAGCTTTGAAACGACTACGCGACAAAGTGAAGATCGTCGCGAGCTTTGGTAACATCTCGGCTTCCGGTGGGGTGTACATCGCGATGGGTGCGAAACATATCATGGCGAATCCTGGCACCATTACGGGTAGCATCGGTGTCATTTTGCGCGGCAATAATCTGGAACGCCTGTTAGATCGGGTTGGTGTTTCCTTTAAGGTCATCAAATCAGGACCATTTAAGGACATACTGGCATTTGATCGTGAGATGACCGATTCCGAAAAACACATTTTGCAAGAGTTGATTGATGTGAGCTACCAACAGTTTGTGCAGACGGTAGCCGAAGCTCGCAACTTATCGGTTGAAACGGTACGCAGCTTTGCCGATGGGCGCATTTTTACAGGGCAGCAAGCGCTGGAGTTAGGGGTTGTCGATCGCCTAGGTACCGAAGAAGATGCCCGTAAGTGGGCTGCAGAGTTAGTTGGGCTTGATCCTGAGAAGACACGCTGTTTTACGTTGGAAGAACGAAAACCGCTGCTCAGTCGGCTCGTTTCTCGAAGTCAGACCCAGTCAATGGTCGGGCAACTCGCTGCTTTACCCGGTTTAACAACCTCTGTGCAATGGATAAGTTTTGAGGTAGAAACAAGTGGTCTACCGTTGTGGCTGTATCGCCCCTAAAAACTTTACCTTCCTTAAAAAAAATAGGGGATCAGGCCACAAAATTTCTTAGGATAACGGTGGCTGAATATGTGACTTTATTGGAATTATTAGCCATAGTGGAGAATGAAATCTGACAAGGTTTCAGACTGATTATTTGCCTGAAATTATATTTTCCGGAGGAACAAGCGTGGGTTGGCGTGTGAGAGCAATTCGAGGGGCGACAACAGTCTCAGAAAACACCGTGGAAGCAATTCGCGAAGCAGTGCATGAACTGCTCGACGCTTTAGAAACCCACAACAATTTAGACTTTGATGAAATTGTGAGTGTAACGTTTTCAGTTACACATGATCTGGATGTGGTTTTTCCGGCGGCGATCGCCCGCGAACGTCCCCATTGGGCTAACGTTCCCCTACTGGATGTGCAACAAATGTATGTGAAGGGCAGCTTAGAGCGGTGCATTCGCTTTTTAATTCACTTCAACACGCCCGACCCAAACGTGGTGATTTATCATCCTTACCTGCGCAAGGCAAAAAGCCTGCGGCCTGATCGGGCACTCACTCCCGTCAGCCAGTGCTTGCCTTACCCAACCGTGCAGTCTCATCAAGTTGACACGAGTTTAAGGTGAAGGACGGTTCTTTCTCTTTACCCCATACAATCGAAACCGACTTCTACAATGAGATGAAAGAGGCGATGTAGAGGTATGAGTGCTTTGGGAAAAGAGGCGCAAAGTTTATCAATTCAAGATTTTGAACCGTATCAGATTGTTTATCTCGAAGCGACGGGCGATCGCCTGTTTTCCGAGATGGTGCAAATGGCAGAAGGTAAACAAACCTGTTGGGTGCGTCCCTTAGTGCTGGTGTTTGACTATTACCAACTGTCAGATCAGCCTTGTGAGTGGTTTGACCTGCGCAATGGCTCTGACCTGCTTTGCCCCAGTACGCTGTTTCAGGCCGCGCTGGATACGGATGTGATTCCGTTTTTGAGTCAGCTTCCGCCTCTGGTGCAAGGTGGGCGCTGCGATCGCGCTGTTCAACAACGCCTCAATCAATTTATGCGTCGCCTTTGGGAAATTCACTCAGATGCTTTTCATGCCAGCTAAGTCTCTGCTTGGTTGAATTTGGCTGTATGACAAATGCAAAATTTTCTGTGGATGAAGGTGAACCAAAACGCGATAATGCAGATGGCTAAATTGCTCTTCACTCTATCTGGCTTATGGTTGTTTGGTTAGCCTTAAACGTATTGATTGTCTCTGTCGCTTACTTGTTGGGGTCGATTCCGCCGGGGTATTGGGCTGGCAAGTTGTTAAAGGGCATCGATATTCGCGAGCATGGTTCTGGCTCGACCGGGGCAACTAACGTGCTGCGAACTTTGGGTAAAGGTCCGGCACTGGCAGTTTTGGCGATCGATATTCTCAAAGGCGTTGGAGCAATTTTGCTCTCTTATCTGCCTCATTCGCTCGAAGCATTTTATACCCTGGCTCCAGCAGGAATGGATGCCGTCAGTGGGCAACCCTGGTTGACGAGCTTGGCTGCGATGGCTGCCTTGATTGGTCATAGCCGCTCTGTCTTTCTCAATTTCACGGGTGGTAAGTCGGCAGCGGTGAGCCTGGGCGTTTTACTGGCGATGAATTGGATTGTCGGACTGGGTACGCTGGGCGTCTTTCTGCTGGTACTGGCGGTGAGTCGAATTGTTTCGCTGAGTTCAATGTCAGCGGCGATCGCGGTGTCTGTCCTGATGCTGGTGACGCAGCAACCCTTGCCCTATATTCTGTTTGCTGTGGCGGGTGGGGTTTACGTCATTCTGCGCCATCGCTCCAATATTCAGCGGTTGTTGGCTGGTACCGAGCCGCGTTTAGGGCAAAAGCTGCCTGAAGTAACGCCACCGGCCTAAAAATCTGAAGCCTGCCTGTGTGAGTTGTGTGGCAACGGTTTGCCAGATAACGTGTTTGAGTGCTTTTTGCTGTTGTTTCTTGTCCAAATCTCATGACTTTAGAAACGGGGTCATCCCTTGCTGGCTTGCCTGCTTATGCCTATGTTGACGAAGCGGGGCAACTGCCAGAAGCTTTTCAGGGAAAAATTGGCGTCTATGCGATTTTTGATCAGGCGATGGCATTGCAGTATGTTGGCTATTCACGAGATGTGCTGTTGAGTCTCAAACAGCATCTTGTGCGCAAACCGAGTCAGTGTGTGTGGGTCAAAGCACAAATCAGCGATCGCCCCAACCGTACCGAGTTAGAAGCCATTCGTGCAGCCTGGATTGCCGAAAACGGAACGACTCCACCGGGGAACACAACCGAGGATGACTCTTGGAACCAGCCCATTGATGTAAAGCAACAGATGACCGAAGCGGAGCAAGCAACCTACGCCGCTGCCCCTGACGAACTGACGCAAATAAAACTCTTGAAGCAGTGCGCCCGGCGGGTCGAAGCCGAAATTCTAGAACAACTGCGATCGCGCAATGTGCAGACCGAGATTCGGTTCAACCCAAAAATGAAAGAAACTGGCTTGCTCGATCTCAAGCCTTAACTGAATGGGACAACTTCCCAATCTCTCTGGAAATTTTCCCTGTAGCAGAAAGCTGCGCATTGGCTACAGCCTCCTGTCCATCCTACGCCGCTTCCTGCTACCTGCTATTCTGTTATTCCCCTCACCTTACTCTGGCAACTTATATTGCTCAACAATCCGCTTTGCGTAATCGGGAACGTGCGCCTCAAGCTTTTCAGGATGGTGGCGTTTGACGTAGAGGTAATTGCGGGTAAAGTGCGAATCGATCGAGAAGCGAGCGTACTCCAGCCCACGCGGGCCAACCTTATCAATCACAACGCCCATCAGCTTGGCTGCCCACATGGGTAACGTGACCCCCTTGTCATAGGCTGGGATCCCCTGTTGCACAGCATTATGGCGATCTCCCTGAGAAGTGACAGGCTGCGTTTCAATTTGGTCTTTGACCAGCTCTAGCATCTCGGCACCGCGATCATTACGCACCACAATCCACTGCCAGCCAAACGGTGCGCCCATGTAGCCCACGACCAGATCCGCTAAAGAATTAACGTAGTCAAAGCAACTCATGCAAGAGGGAGCAAAGACATCCTTGAGCTGATTAGTTTTCAGCCCAAAGAACGGAACCGTCTCGACAGAACCGTCTTCGTGCTTAAAATGTACCCGGAAATCTTGCATAAACTCATAATGCACGACGGTTTCAGGCGATCGGCTTGTCGTTTCGAGAAACTTCTGCAATCCGGCGCGGGTGACGTTATCGACGCAAGGGGTACCTAAGACGTAGAGCTTTTCTAGCCCCAGTTGCTGTTCAACCGCACGTAAGGCTTGAATTTGGCACCCCACCCCAATCACCAGCAAGCGCTTTAAACCTGATTGCTCGATTTGCTCCAGCACCGATAGGTTGGGCGATAGCGTTGGTTTGTTGACGCGTGCCGCAAGAATTTCTTCCCGATTGCGGGCAATGACGGGTTGTGGCTGAAAGCGGTCTTCGGGCGTATTTTGCACGCACACAACGCCTTCGACCCAACCCTGCTCCAGCATGGCGATCGCGATTGAGCTAACAATCCCCGTCCATTGCGCCCCTGCAATTGGCTCGGTTTTGCGGGCCGACATCATTGTGTGATGCACCCCAAAGTAACAGTCGTCAAAGCTCTCTAAATCGCGACTACGCCCATGTGCCTGAGTTTCTAAATCTGCAACTTGCTGATTTAAAAATGCACAGGCTTCTTTAACGTAGTGAATGTAATAGGTGTCACATAGCCCACACTCACTGCACAGCTCTTTTGCAGGGCGGCGACTGTTTGGTTTAAGGGCTTTTGCTTTCTGATGGGGAGCCAGGGTCATTGATGCAGGTTTATTAAACAGTACTCATTGATCACAATACCGGAAGCTGGGAGCAAGTGGCGAAAGGAAATCAGTGAATTGCTCTGGGTTTCGGGATGATTGGCAGCAATCCATAGAGCCGAATTGATTTGCTTGGAGGAAATACGATGCTAGTTTCTATCTAAGCTCGAGATCGCCGCTTCAGCCTGCAAAATCGACTGGTGGGTCATCACTAAAGCACTCGGTTCAACGGAGATGCTACTAATTCCCCAGCGAATTAAATCTTCGACCATTTCAGGAAAACGAATCGGCGCTTGACCACAGATTGAGCATGGAATGCCAAGCTCCTTTGCGGTTTGAATCAATTGCGCGATCGCCCGTTGAACAGAGGGATGCCGCTCGTCGAATGCGGTGGCTAGCTCAGCCTGGTCGCGATCGACCCCCAGCAGTAATTGAGTCAGGTCGTTTGTGCCAATCGAGATGCCTTGCACACCTGCCGCAACAAACTCAGGCAACATAAACAGCACTGATGGTACTTCCGCCATCATCCAGAGCTGAAAGTTTGGGTTTTGCCGTAACCCAGCTTCTTTGACTAACTGATTGCAAAATTCGAATTCTTCAACGGTTCGCACAAACGGCAACAGGAGATTACAGTTTGAGTACCCCGCTGCCTGGACTGCGAGCAATGCCTGGAGTTGTAGATTTAGCAAATTTGGGTTTTGCCGATAGAGCCAGGTGCCCCGTTTACCCAAAGCCGGATTGATCTCGCGGGGTGGGCTGCCAATCAACCCATCAAACTCATGGCTGCGGAGATCCATCGCTCGGTAGAAAACGGGGTGAGGTGCGATCGCCTGAGCAAAAATCTGAACCTTCTCGGTTAACCGTCGTGCGAGTTCCTGACCTCGTCCTTGCTGCGACCACCAGTTGGGATGATGTCCGTCTAGAACGGTCAGCGCCAGTAGCTCTGAGCGCAGTAACCCAACGCCATGCAACGGTATACCTGGCAAATGGGCGAGTGATTCTGGTTGGCTGAGATTCACCATCAGCCGGATGGTTTGCGGACTGGCTGCAATTGCCAGGGCGTTGGTAGGTGCAGCCTGGTAATGCTCAACCGGGGTTGAGGGGGTGTTGAGCAGTTCGACGTGACCGAGATCGCCATCGACAAAAGCGTGGCTTACTTGTTGCAGAGCTTGGACGGCACCGGGCACCCCCATCACCGCTGGAATTTGCAACTCACGGGCAATGATAGCGCCGTGACAGGCCATACTGCCTTGCTCAGTGACAATGCCAGCGACCTGGCGCAAGATCGGCAACCAATGAGATGGAATCGACTCCGCTACCAAAATGCTTTGGGCAAACGTCATCTCTGAAACGGGTTCACTGAGAGTGATGACCACCACAGGCGCGGTTGCCTGACCGGGAGCGGCTGGCAAACCAACAAGGGTTGTTTGAGTCAGGGAGTTGGCCCCTCCGGTAACCTGGGGCAGAAGTGGGACTGTGGGTGCCTCAAGCTGTGAACAAGGGTTAATCTGCGTCACCCATAGTTTGGGTTGAGCGTCAGACTCTTCAACAAATAGCCACTCCATCTCTAAGCTTTGCTGCAGCTGTGCTTCTAATTTTTGCAAGCGATTTCCGATCGCCAACAAATCTGGCTCGCTTAATACCAGGCTGGGCTGAGCGATCTCTGGGTAGCTCACTTGAATGCAGGCTGTTTGCGGGTTGAGGCGATAGGTTGTGGTTACTTTTCCCGCGATCGCCTCCAGCAACTTGTGGCTTTGTCGGTCAAGCCAAAATGTAGAGGGCGCACCCTCGCCGCGTGTCAAGGCAAACCCTAGGCCAGGTAAGGCTTTGACTTCAATTTGGCTACTCAGCGAGCGAGCCGTACCTGTCGCGATCGCCCCGTATAAAGGTTGTAACAGGACGGCCATCCGCACATCTTGCAAGCGAATGTGTAGCCGTTGCCAGTAAAACAAGCTGTGAGCTGAAAACAGTTTTGCCCACATCTGCTTCAGGTGATGGGTCAAATCAGCCAGGTTTGCGGGGCAAATCGTTGCCTCAAATAAACTACCTGCTTTAGCGTCTATCACCGGATTGAGTCGCAACGGATTCACGGGCTGCTGCGCCAATGCCAGGGAGGCTCGCAGGATCCAAACGGGGGCAGAGCCTTCGCTGAGTATGCTCTGGAGTTCCTGCTGCAAGTCTGCTGGCAACTCACCGTCGAGGATCGCTTGCCGAATCTGCCGCGCGATCGCTACCAACTGTCCAGGATTGCTCGTATCAAAATATAACGAAGAATCTGGCAGGTCGATAAAAAGTGGTTCTAGCCAACGGACGCTCGCAAGAAATTGTTGAAAGACCTTGGCTGACACCACAAACCCCAAAACAACCGGGTGCCCGCCTTGATACGCTTGCGCGAGTCGCCACGCCTTGTTGCCTACCAGTAAGCGATCGTGCGAACTTAATTGGTCGAGGCGGTAGGTTGCAGTCACAAAAGTCGCCTATATCTAACAAATTGAGAACGCTGAGATTAAAAGCTGTATCGCTCGAAAAGCTGAAGGATATAAAAAGTCGCGTTAATTAAGAAATTAGCCCAAACAAAGATTCATTAATCGTCGGTCGAGTCGGCTAAAACCTCGACAGCACTGACATCAATGGTGTCAGCAGGGGTCAGGCGATTAAATTTCTGATTTTCAGCCCGTAGAGCTTCACCACAGTTAGGGCAATTAAACTCTGAGTGGTTGAGACTGGCAAACTCATAATGACAAACCGGACAGTCAGATTGGATCAGATTTCGCGATAACCACCAACGAAATCCGACAAAGGCCAATATTGGAGTTAACACCAGTAACCCTAAGAGAATGACAAAGGATTTTACAAGCCATCCTAAACCAATCGACCCTAGCAGCCAGATAATCGCGAATGGCAACAACAAGCGGCTAACCTCTGTTAAACCAACTTGAAAACGCTCAAAACGATCTTGATTCACAGCTGCTCTCCCCTTCTTTTCACTGTCACTATCCTAACGAGAAGTGCCTAAGACATTACAGGCGGTTTTCCCTCTCTTAAACCAGAGGAACCGATCCCAGAAATAAAAATTAATCTCTCTATCTGTCAGTTTTGTAAGCTAGCGGTTTAAGTAATTAATTGAAAAGCTTTGATTGACCTCTGCTGGTTCAATGCTTTGACTTTCATTGTAGAGCGTTGCTAGAGGATCATCGTTTACCTATTCCCTTCCCTTCATCAGGATTGGAAAGCCTGTTGCTTTACGATCCCGACCAAAGCAAAAAATAACACTCGTCAGGCTTGACCTTCTCACAAAGAACGAATCCAAGCGCTAACGAGTGCAAGCTAATTGAGTTGTGGCAGTCTTAGAACAAGCCCAGAGTAAGAGCCTTGCTAACCGGGAAGACGGCACCAATGCCCAGGTAAAGAGTAACAAGAGTTCCAAACAGGAAGACGGTTGTAGCTACAGGACGGCGGAAAGGATTTTGGAACTTGTTAACGTTTTCAATGAAAGGAACAAGAATCAAACCCAGAGGTACAGAAGCCATCAGAACTACACCCAGAAGCTTGTTAGGAACCAGGCGCAGGATGTTAAACACCGGATACAAATACCACTCAGGCAAAATTTCCAGTGGAGTTGCAAATGGGTTCGCAGGCTCACCAACGACCGCGGGGTCAAGCACAGCCAGACCTACACAGAGGGTGATAGTTCCCAAAATTACAACTGGGAAGATATAGAGCAAATCGTTGGGCCATGCAGGTTCACCGTAGTAGTTGTGACCCATGCCTTTTGCCAACTTTGCCCGCAATTGAGGATCGCTCAGATCCGGCTTCTTAATGGTTGCCATATCTAAAAAATGGTCTCCTTAGTATCGGGTCGGCAGTTGGGTTTGCAAGCCAGCAGCACCATACCTAAATTCTAAGCATTCGTTGCTGGTTAGCAGTCTAACGTGTTACAGAGGACCAGAAATCCCCTGCTTACGAATCATGAGGAAGTGCAGCAGCATAAAGACTGCAATCAACCAAGGTAAGACAAAGGTATGAGCGCTGTAATAGCGAGTCAGCGTTGCCTGCCCCACACTAGCACCACCACGCAGTAAATCAGCAATCAAAGTGCCCACAACGGGAATTGCTTCAGGCACCCCTGACACGATTTTGACCGCCCAATAGCCAACTTGATCCCAAGGGAGAGAGTAGCCAGTCACACCAAAAGAAACAGTGATAACGGCCAAAATCACACCCGTTACCCAGGTCAATTCACGCGGCTTTTTAAAACCACCTGTCAAATAAACCCGGAAAACGTGAAGAATCATCATCAGCACCATCATGCTGGCAGACCAGCGATGGATCGAGCGGATCAGCCAACCAAAGCTGACTTCGTTCATGATGTACTGAACAGAATCAAACGCTTCGGCGACGGTGGGTCTGTAATAAAACGTCATTGCAAACCCAGTGGCAAACTGAATCAGGAAGCAGGTCAACGTAATACCGCCGAGGCAGTAAAAAATGTTGACGTGGGGCGGAACGTATTTGCTGCTGATGTCATCAGCCAGCGCTTGAACTTCCAACCGCTCCTGAAACCACTGGTAAGCTTTTGAATCAGTTACCTGCTTAGTGAACATGGAGGGACAGATTCCTAAAAAATGTATTGCGGTTCATAAAGAATCTAACACAGACAGCTAGCCCATTTCATCTTGTCAGCAGGGAATTGCTTGAATTGGGGGAAGTTTAATGGAGTGTAATTCTGAGGCGTTTTTTCTCAGAAAACTGTCTCTTGTCAGATTTTCGTTAAGAACTGCGTAAATAAAATGCTGCGAAATAGACCCAGTGGGCGATCGCCCCAAGCTTCTTAGCTAAAAAACGAGGCATGACCTGGTCTGACCCCGGTTGGAGCGATTAATATGAATAACTATGGCTAAAAAATTCAGTTGGTTAAAACGTGTTGCGCTTTCTTTACTCGTTGTTTGGTTTGTGCTGCTTGGCTTTACGCCAACGGCGCTAGCAATGACAGAGGAGCAAAAGTACATCGCAGAAGTGTGGCGCTTAATCGATCGGGCTTATCTGGATGACTCTTTTAACCATCAAAACTGGTGGTTGGTGCGCCAACGGGCATTAAAGCAACCCATGCCTAGTCGTGACGAGGCGTACTCTGTCGCTCAAAAAATGCTGGCAAGCTTAGAAGATCCTTTTACCCGCTTGCTCAAACCCGATCAGTATCGCAGTCTGCAAACCAGTACTTCGGGCGAGTTGACGGGGGTTGGTTTGCAAATTTCGCAAGAACCTGAAACGGGCAGGTTACAGGTCATCGCTCCGATCGCAGGTTCCCCAGCTGATAAAGCGGGAATTCGTGCGATGGATACCATTTTAGAAATTGATGGAAACCCGACTGATAATTTGAGTCTTGACGAAGCGGCAGCTCGGATGCGTGGCCCGGCTGGGAGCCAGGTGGTGTTGACCATTCAGCACAAAGATTCGCCAGCCGAAGCGATCGCCGTAACGAGAGACCATATTGAGTTGAACCCAGTCGTCGCTAAGTTGCAAACTCATCCGGGTAATGGTGGCCAGTCGGTCAAGGTCGGTTATATTCGCCTGACCCAGTTCAATGCCAACGCCACCACTGAAGTCGCGCGTGCGATTAAGCGGCTCGACAGTCAGGGGGCAGAGTCTTACATTCTTGATTTGCGTAACAATCCGGGTGGATTATTGCAGGCGGGTATCGAGATTGCGCGGCTCTGGCTTGATAGTGGCACTATTGTTTACACCGTCAATCGCCAGGGGGTGATGGGCAGTTTTGAAGCCACTGGCCTTGCTTTAACCCAAGCACCTTTAGTTGTGTTGGTTAACAAGGGCACAGCTAGCGCTAGTGAAATTTTGGCAGGCGCTTTGAAGGACAACCATCGTGCCACTATTTTGGGTGAGCAGACCTTCGGTAAAGGCTTGATCCAGTCTTTGTTTGACTTGTCAGACGGGTCTGGTTTAGCGGTGACGGTCGCTAAGTATGAGACTCCGGCGCACAATGACATCAACAAGCAAGGGATTGCGCCAGATGTGCCAATTCAGCTGGATGCAATTACTTTGGCGGAAGTGGCTACCGATGCAGACAGTCAGTATCGGGCCGCGTTAGAACTGTTATCGACGGATTCAATGGTGGCTGGTGCTGCCTAACTCTGAGCGCACGTATCACGATCCCCTGCATGGGGCGATCGCCCTTAGCAATAGTGACCCAACTGAAGCCTTACTAATCCGGCTGATTGACACGCCGCCCTTTCAACGACTGCGCCGAATTCGCCAGTTGGGGGCGGCAAATTTGACCTTTCATGGAGCGGAGTGTTCTCGCTTTACCCACTCGCTTGGGGTAATGGCGATCGCACGTCGGGCTTTTGATCGGTTAGCAAAAGCTTACCCGCAATTGATGCCGCATCGCCCCGTGATATTGTGTGCGGCGCTGATGCATGACATCGGGCATGGCCCCTTTAGCCATACCGGAGAGGATATTTTTGTCACGAGCCACGAGAGCTGGACAGAGCGTATCTTGCGCGAGTCAGAGCCAATCTCGAAGCTACTCACCCACTTCCAGCCCGATTTGCTCGACAAAATTATTCAGGTGTATCGGCATAGTTACCCGATCCCGCTGGTGTGGCAACTGGTCACGAGTCAGCTTGACTGCGATCGCCTCGACTACCTCATGCGCGATAGCTACTTTACTGGGGCAACTTACGGCAAAATCGACCTTGATCGCATCATTATGGCGATGCGGTATGACCCTGTTTCTCAGCAGCTCGCAGTGGCGCGTAAAGGCATGGCTGCTGTTGAACATTACCTGCTGGTGCGCTACTTTATGTACGCTCAGGTTTATAACCACCCCAAAAATATTGCGGCGGTTTGGGTCTTAGAACAGGCGATCGCCCGTGCCCGTGAGTTGTTAGCTGCTGGTTTGTTAGTTGCGGATGAAGTCGTCAAAGCATGGCTTTCTCCGGCAATTAATCCCAATTTGCCGTTAGAGAAGTACCTCAGCCTGGAAAGCTATTTAGCGGCAGATGACACCACCTTCTTTTATCATCTGCAACGCTGGCAACAGAGCGAAGACCCGATCTTGGCAGATTTGTGCCGTCGTTTTATGGATCGGGATCTACCCAAAGCGATCGATATTTCTTCGCTCGACACAACTGAGCAAGCAGCGCTCTTACAGCAAGTTCAAACCTGGCTCACGAAAATCGGTTGGCAGCCTCTCTATTACACGGGAATTCGGGTTTCTTTAAGCCGGGGCTATACCCTTTATCAACGTGGCATTAAGGTGTGTGGCGCTGATAATCTGGCTGAACTAAATCAACTTTCACCGCTGGTACAAACTTTGACGACTCCCTATGAGCGAGCCTGGTTGATCTATCCTCAAGAAGTCGAAGCTCAGCTTTACACGATTCTGCCGCCGACATTGTTCATTGGGTAAAAAAGAGGCGCACCCGATCACTTCCACAACTGATTGAATGTTATAGCTGTTGTCAGATGACTCAGGACATTGGAAGCATGAGTGTGAGAGTGTTGTGAGCCTCGCTCAAAGCCCTTGCACCCTGTGCTAACTGAGATAACTATGGCTATATTTAACCGAATCAAAATGATGATCTAGTCGGAAAATCTATCAGTAGGTGCGCGCGATCGCTCGTAGAAATTTGGGTTAACTACTAAAATGACGAAAGTTGCTTTTGTTTCAGCCTGCTGTATGCCTCAATGCTTCCCTGCTGCAGATGACCCTGCCAAAAGATAGAGTTTATTTTCTCTTGTTGCGGCTATTTGTTTGAATTTTACCCTATTCCGATAATTGGATATCAAAGCCGCAAGACTGGTGTGTTTTGCTTCTGCTATTTATGGTTAGTTCTTATGTCACAAGACCCAATGCCCAAAGAACCCAATAGCGACTACGAAAAAGAGCGGTATTTGTATCCGATCGGTCGTTATCGGGGAGAGTTCAAGCCTGAGAATTTAGCCTTCAATGCCAACCTGCAAGAGTTTGCTCAACGGGTTGCTATTGTTTGTGGCTTAGAGACAGGTGGCAAGATTGCGCCTGAAGTGGCGTATCGCCAAATTAAGGATCTGTGGCAGCAACTCAAAGAATCAAAGCATACGCTGTTGGATGTTGAGCCTCCTCAACCGCCTGATCTTCCAGATGCTTGAGCGGCTGATTTAGCAGACTCTAAATTTAGCTTTTAGGGACAGTTGAGCCGCAAGCTAGCAAAGCTCATCTGTTCTCTTTGAGGCTGACATTTACGGGGTGATGAGTCCGCAATCGCGCTTGGAGGTCGAACTTATAGGACGGAGCAATCCAATTCCTACGGCAAATCAAAGCGGCTCAAAACCTTCAACACAATGGTTGTCACAAAGATTTGCACAATGACTTGCACTGGGCTTTGCGAGGGTGCCATTTCCCCTCCTTGAGCGAAAGCAACCGCTGAGAAGGCTGTACCCAGCAGTAACACAGCAAGAAAAACGATTCGCAGAAAGCGAATGGGCATTAGTGGGATACTCCAACTGCTCGGCAAAAGGTGCAAGTTTCAATCTAAGGCTAAGTTAACCGTCATTCTAAACCGAAGCGACGGATGCTTGATTCTACGGGAATGGAACTTTAAAGCAAATTTACTCAGCAGTTGGGCAGGTGGCTAAAGCCGCGATCGCCCACTTACAAAAGCAGAAAGCTGATCAGAGCATGCTGCTTAAAACGGGCTGAGATGAATTTGGTTACTTTTCGCGCTGCATCAACTGCTCGACAAAGTTGGTGTAAACGTCTCCCTTTTGGAATTCGGGCGAGTCAAGAATTTTTTGGTGGAAGCCGATAGTAGTTGGTAAACCCGTGATGGCGCACTCTCTCAACGCACGGCGCATACGTCGAATCGCTGAATCGCGATCGCGGCCCCACACAATTAGCTTGCCAATCAGCGAGTCGTAATAAGGCGGAATTTCATAGTCAGTATAGACGTGAGAATCCATTCTCACACCGGGACCACTCGGCGGAAGATAGCCGCTGATGCGACCGGGAGCCGGGCGAAAGTTGTAGTCGGGGTCTTCAGCATTGATCCGACATTCGATCGCATGACCCCGCAGAACCAAATCTTCTTGCCGGAAGCTAAGTGCCTCACCCTGAGCAATTTTGATTTGCTCAGCAATCAAGTCTAAGCCTGTAATCATCTCCGTGACGGGATGCTCAACCTGGATCCGAGTGTTCATTTCCATGAAGTAAAACTCGCCAGAGGCATCGAGTAGAAACTCAACCGTCCCAGCCCCCACATAGTTGATCGACTTCGCCGCTAAAACGGCAGCCTGTCCCATTTTTTCGCGCAACTCTGGAGTCAAAGCCGGACTGGGTGCTTCTTCTAACAGCTTTTGGTGACGCCGTTGAATGGAACATTCCCGCTCGCCCAAATGCACAACGTTGCCATGCGTATCGGCCAAAATCTGGAACTCAATATGGCGTGGCTTTTGGATGAATTTTTCAATATACAAGCCAGGGTTGCCAAAAGCGGCTTCGGCTTCACCTTGAGCAGCGGCAAATAAGCGTCCCAAGTCAGCATCATCAGTTACCAGGCGCATCCCCCGACCACCCCCACCAGCAGTGGCTTTAATAATGACCGGATAGCCAATTTCACGGGCGATCGCGCGCGCTTCTGCCTCATCCAGTACCAGTCCTTTGCTGCCAGGTACCGTCGGCACACCCACCGTCTGCATGGTCTTTTTGGCGGTTGATTTATCGCCCATCATGCGGATTGACTCTGGGGTCGGGCCGACAAACGAAATCTGGTGATCGGCGCAAATTTCTGCGAAGCGAGCATTCTCAGCTAAGAAACCGTATCCCGGATGGATAGCCGTCGCATTCCGAGTCAGAGCCGCCGCAATGATATTGGGGATGTTGAGATAACTCTTGCTGCTCGGTGGTTCGCCGATGCACACAGCCTCATCTGCCAACTGCACATGCAGAGAATTGCGGTCAATGGTTGAGTGAACCGCTACAGTGGCAATGCCTAGCTCTTCGCAAGTACGAATAATCCGTAATGCGATTTCTCCCCGGTTAGCGATTAATATTTTGGAAAACTGCATTTCTTACAAAGCTTCTGTCCGTATTGAGTAGCATAGATGGTTCTGACGCATCACCGAAAGACCAGCGCCACAAAAGTCTAAAAGGTTCCCCTAAAAAACGTGCTGCAGCCTTAGAGGGGCAATGATTCTATCGCAAAATTTGCTTCAATTACCCAACCCTGGTTCTGAATGCGTAGAATAAAAACCAAATTCTCACACTGGCAGACGCTATGAAATGTGAATCGGATGCACCCGCAAGCTCTGAGCAAACAGCTCTAGTTATTTTGCGGGATACTGAGCGATCGCTGCGAGAGACGACCGTCACCATTCTCGCCCCAATCTTGCCAGAACCACTTGCAGTTCGCTTGGGCGAAGCCTCAATCCTGGCAGATGCTTCATTAGAGGAGCTGGCCGAGATTGATCTCGATTCTATTTCGGTGCAAGAGTTGCGTCCTGTCCGAATTCGAATGGGGCTTCTATGGGTGGGGATGGGTGCATTATCAATGCTGCTCTTACTTCTCTATTTGTCTGCCCTGCATTCAGAATTTAGCCCAGGAGAACAAATCTATCATTATTGGCACCACTATGTTTGGTTCGTATCAATTGGCATCAGTGGCATGTTTATGCTGGGGCGAGAAGCGTTACGCCCACCGGATGAATAAACTGAGTGAATCGCCCCTGAATTGAGGCGCTAGGCAATGGAGCGCAGTCCATGTGGGCTGGAGTGGTAGCGATCGCCGTTCAGAAAAAGTGAATTGTCATGCAAAAAGGGTTCCAACGGAACCCTTTTTGGCATCAGAAAACAGGATTGAGAAAGCGCACTACGACTTTAGAGCCGCTCCAACCTTGCTGGCTGCATCAAGTGCAGTGTTAAGGCTTTGAATGTGATCGTTAAACTTCGCGACATCAAAACCAGCGCCATCAGTACCGAACGACTTGACATCATCAGCGACGGCTCGCAGGTACTGAGCCGCATCTGAAAAAGTACCTTTAGAGCCGATGACCTGATCTTTCAATTGAGCTTGAATTGTTTCCCAAGCCTGATCAGCAAGGGCTTTCAGGTCATTGCGATAAGTGTCTGCCGCCGTTGAAACCTCTTTTGTGACTGTGTCTGCCTGCGTGGAAAACTCGTCAAGTGCAGCAACAGCAGCGTCAAGCTTGGTTTGACTGGCTTGTACTTTTTTTGCAATTTGAGCCTTAACAGCCGGGGTTGCATCAGGTGTGAGCTTGCTTAATTGCAGCGATAACTCATCCAGTAACTTACGAGTTCCTTTTGTGTTGTCTTTCAACAAATCTTCTGCACTTTCAGTGTAGTCAGTGATCTGAGCTTGAGTTTTGCTAAAACCCTTGATTAGCTCTTTGGCTGATGAGAAAACATCTGTCTCAGTTGCTTTAGCGATGAGCACACCATCTAAAGAACTTGCGATCGCGGGGCTACCAACCACAAAGGTAGAGAGGGCAAGCACGCCAACCAAAAGTGCTGTCAACAACTTTTGGGCAACGCGCTTAGGTGAACTTAATTTTAAAAGCATTAACATGCTCCTCCAAAGTAAACATCAGCTACACACCAAAGTGGGGCAACTATTTCAAACCAAAGGTTAATTTACCTCAAGAAAATATCAAATTTCAGAAAATGCAGAAATCTTTCCATCTCCTAAGAATAACTGGGAATATTCTCCTGAGAATTGTAAATGTTTGTATTTTTCTGGGCATCTCACAGAAGCTAAGGGCACGTTACGAAAGTACTGGTTAGGAGACAACCTATTATGTCAAGCGCAGGTCTAAATAAATGGATTGTGAGTGGCAATCTTGCCGCTGATGCTCAAATCAAAAATATCGATTTACGGGATGGCAGTCAGGCTCAAATTGCAGAAGCAACTCTTTATGTGCAGAAGCCAAAAAATCGAAAAGATTCGTTTACAGTGTCACTAAAAATCTGGGAAAAGTCCCTGGCATGGCGAAAAATGCCCTATCTAAAGAAAGGATCTTTGATCATTTGTACGGGGGCAGTAGACGCAAATCCCTACCTTTCACTAAGTGGAAATGCACCTAAAGCAGGTCTAGAAATGACCGTTTTAGATATCGATTTAGACATTGTGAAAGGGGGCGATGCAGAAACGCAGGGTAGTCAAGAGTCAGATGCTTAAGAATTAGACAATTAAGCGGAGTAAAAGTAAAGGACTCCTATCTTAATGATTAAGAATCCATGACATAGTAGGTCACTCACTAAGAGTTGAAAATTAAACTTCACCTGAGTAATTTTTAGTTGAGAGCCTTACTCCCTGGGTTTTTCTAAGTTTGTCTAAACTGCAAACGGCTTCTCTGAATAGTGAGTAATCCTTAAGTTAAGAGAGAGACTAATCTGATTTCTCAGGTCAAAGAAGGATAGTGCTATTTCTTCTTGATCTTTTAATCTTTTAGGCTTGAGCGTTCTTAACTTCTCGTGAAGAGAAAAATAGCTTGTTGTATCCCGCTACGCGTAAAGCTTTGGACAAGAGGATGTGAGGCTGCACCCGGTATGCCTTTTTCAGTGCTGCTACATCTGAAAACGCACGACTTAAGGGGTTAGGGATTCGCAAACAAATAAGCTCCCAGTGTTAGAGCCTTCTGTGTTAGGGGGTGGCATGCCACCCCCCTACAGTGGGATGACATTTACTTGCAGAAGATCCCTGACTGCCTGTGTCCACTCGCGAGGGGGATGGATCTGTGAGATCTGACGTTGGGCTTGGGTGTGCAGCAGCAGGCGAGATACTATGTCAAAATGACAGCGTGAAAAATGAAGCTGAGCGATCGCGCTCACGCTGTTTAACTGCTGCAACCTAAACGTAATGTCTGAGTTACCGATAGACCCAACCCTTTACTTTTTACTCAACCTCCATTGTTTAATCGGTGGTATTGCTGCTGTTGTAGCGGCTCGCAAGGGCTATCGTTTGGGGGTATGGTTAATCATTGGTTTAATTGGGGGAACGGCAGCCTTAATGGTTGCCACGCTCCTGAAGCGAAAATGATTGAATCGTTAGAAGTTGTGTGTTTGCCAGAAGATTATGGTGCCAGGTGGGTCTGAGCCGTTAGGGCAACCAGTTCTATTAGGGTTTGACCCCGGTCGGCTCAAGTGTGGTTTGGCGATCATGGGGGTCGATCGGGCTGTGCTTTATCATGAAGTCGTTACGACTGACCGAGCGATCGCAACCATTGAGCGCCTGCGTCAACAATTTCCTGTTTCTTTGGTGGTGATGGGTAATCAAACCACCGCTAAGGAGTGGAAGCAACGGTTAAGTGAGATTCCAACTCCACCAAGGGTGATGCTGGTGGATGAGCGTTATAGCTCGTTAGAGGCACGCGATCGCTACTGGCAGATGTATCCGCCGCGAGGGTTAGCGTCATTCATGCCGCGATCTCTGCGCTCAATTCCGCGTCCGATCGACGATATTGTGGCTATTTTGCTGATTGAGCGCTATCTCGATCGCTTGACCGAAACATCAGAGATCTAATTTCTGCTAGACTTCGCCGCGAATAGTAAACGAATAATCGCCACCCGGCTCAAGTTGATAATCTTTTTGTTCTAAAAAACGGCTCAACGGTTCTCGAATTAAAGCGCGACCAAGGGATGGTTGCACAGACAACACCCCCTGGCGAAAACACCACTCAAATTGCCATTCGTAGTGATTGGCTCGCACTTCTCCTTCAAGCTTGCCCTGTTGCCAACATTGGCGGGTAATTCGCACGTATGCAGTCGTTTCAGGTAAACGTCGATTAGCCACCAATCACTTCTCCAGATTAAGCTGCACCTAGGCCACTCGGGCATCTGGCTCAAAAACCCACAATATCAAACCTTTTGGCACTTGTGTCAAAAGGATCGGATTGCCCCGCTCGATCAGGCGTTGGGCACCCCGTTGAGCCGAGTCAAAATCAGTATAGAACCGAACACAGCTGTAATACCTACCACCATAAGCGATCGCCCCAACAGGTTTTGGTAAACCAGGTAAGTAGATGTGGCAGCTTTTGAATGACCCTTTTTTAAGGATAGAAAATTGAGTTGTCAAGGATGGATCAAGATTGAGATTACCGACCATAGGGAAGATGGGGAAAATTGGGAAGGGTACTGAGAAAATTATTCCTAATCTATTTAATTCCCAAATGAACCACCACAGTTAAACTACAGAAACGAAATCTGGCAAAGATTTTGGTGAATTGTGACTATTCGACTGATTCCAACACAACACTACGGTTGTTGAATCGACTCATGGTTTTCTCGATGCCGTGCCGCAGGCTGTATTCAACCATTTCAACGGCTAGTTTGAGAACTTCAGCGACGACAGGTGCCTCTTGCAGTGAGAACCGCCCCAAGACATGAGAAACCGCATCTTTGTCAGGATGAACTGACTTAGCGCTGCCAATGCCAAGCCGTAAGCGGGGAAATGATTGGGTGCCGAGGTGGGCGATCGCTGATTTCATGCCATTGTGCCCGCCTGCTGAACCAGAGAGGCGAAGCCGCAGCTTACCCAGGGGCAGATCCATTTCATCGTAGACGACCAAAACGGATTCAGGGTTAAGTTTGTACCAATCCACGACAGCCCGAATGGATTGACCGGAGTTGTTCATATAGGTCTGGGGCTTGAGCAACCGTACCTTGTGCGTTCCGGCAAAGCCTTCGCCAAACTCACCTTGAAACTTGCGTTGCTCTGCCAGGGCAATCCCCCATGCCTTTGCTAAGGCATCCACCAGATCAAACCCGATATTGTGGCGGGTATGGGCGTATTTTGCGCCAGGATTGCCTAAGCCCACAATTAAATGGGGAATCACGAGAGCAGGTGGAGTTGCGTCGGTCATAGCTCGAAAAAGGTCAGGATGAATTTAGGTCGCGATCGCCCGATTGGTTCGAGGAGCAAGAATTGAATCAAACTGCATGGCGTAGGCTGGGTTCGACAACAACCCTAACCCATCAATTCTTTAAGGACTGAGAATTAAATAACCTCGACATTTTCTTGCACGAACGTTAGCGCAGCATGCCATTCGACCGCTCGCCCCTGTAGACGGCAGAATATCGATTCTATCTAATCCACAACCCTAAGACTTGCTGGCAAGACTAGATAGTTCACTAAAAGAACTTTGCAAGGTCGGTAGTGACTAAGCCATTGGTCATTGGTCATTCGTCTTCTCTACCTGGCAAAGCTGGCCTGGCAGCCCCCTAGCTGCTAACTTCGCTAGAAACGGTGGTTTCTTCGCTAGTTTCGCTGGAGCTAGTGCCATTTGTTTCACTAACAGCCGCTTCAGATCCGGGAGTCAAAACGGGCTGAGCAGGCTCTTCCAGGGTTGCTTTCATTGGTTCAGATGGCGTCGGCTTTTCTAACCGCTCGGCTTCGCGCTTAAATTCTTCCTCAAATTCTTTAGAGGCTTCCTGAAAACTGCGGATTGCCTTACCCAGGCTTTTGCCAATTTCAGGTAACTTCTTGGGGCCAAAAATAAGTAAGGCCACAATTAGAATCAAAACCATTTCTGGTAGACCAATTCCGAAGAAATTCATTGGCTTATCCCCCGCGATCGCGCACTACTTTTCTACACCCTATACCGTCGGGTTACTTTTCGACATAAAAAAATCCCGGACGGGCCGGGAAAAATCAATCACTATGAACCAACAAATCAACCGCCCCAAGTCACCGTGAAGTCATTCAGGATGATTGAGGAGTTATAAATTTGCAGAATGATAAGTAAGAAGACGAAAAACAAACCCATAAAAACGCCCATTAAAGGAGTAGTGCCCCATCCGGGAACGACCTTACCGTATTCAGAGTTTAAGGGGCGAAGGATTTCTCCTAACCGAGTCCGCTGTGCCATGAGTCACCTATATCTCTATCTCGACAGAAGTGTTTATGCTTTGTAACATTATACGAGTAAGACACTCATAAATTATCCTACCTATGGAACCTGCAATAGCTCTTAATATTTCCATCTGCGCAGTGTTAGTTGGCTTAACTGGATATGCCATCTATACCGCATTTGGCCCGCCAGCAAAGGATTTGAGCGATCCGTTTGAAGACCACGAAGATTAAATCTTTGTCAGAGAAAGCTTAAAGCTTGCCACTTGCCAGGGTCGAATCTTGGCAACTGGGTCAGTTAAATCTAAGGAGTCCGTTGGTCGCTCCAGTAAATCAACGGATCCTTCTAGGTTCAAATTTAGGCGGTTATTAAAGTTCAGCTCAGCGCGATCGCCCTGACATTCATAGCAGCGCAAAATCCACGCTTCAGCGTCTTCTGTCTGCTTGAGTGCCATCAAGATCAAGTTTTTGGCTCCCAAATTGAAGAACGAATGCTGCTTTGGCAAGCATTGTGAGTTTGAGGGGTTGTTGACTGAAGCGCTAATAGTCTGAACTGGCACGTTTAGTTCATAGCCACGCAGCACCGTTTGAGCTTGCTGCCAGGTTTTGTCGTGTGGGTAAATGACGTAAGTGAATGAGTGTTGCCCTTTGTCCGCTTCTGGGTCAGGCCACTCAATGCCGCGCAATAGTGTCAGGCGCAACTGATTGGGGGTTGCATCAAAACCATATTTGCAGTCAGTCAATAGGCTTACCCCATAAGCTCCATTACTCAAGTCGGCCCAATGTAGGGCGGGTACTTCCCATTGAGCTTTTTCTGCTTCTGTTTGAGGCTTTGTAGTGCGTTGAATTGCGCCACAGGGAATTTCGTAAGTCGCAAAGTCGGCTTCTAGACTGAGGGGAAAGGCTGCTTTCACCAGAATATGTTTTTCGTGCCAATCAATTTGCGTGTGAATCTTGAGCAACGGTGATTGGGTTTCTAGCACATAGTCTTGTGTGAAAGTGGATTGATTCAGTTGCCGGGTGACACGCAACCGCGATCGCACAGCATTTTGCTCAACCCATTGAATCGATTTGAGTTCGGGCGGTAAAAGAGGCTTCTCAGCATACGCCGGATCGATATTCCAGGCATCCCAGTACTGTCCTCCATCCGTGAATGCCTGGATCTGGTTGCCCAACCCATTCAACACTTCACGTTGGTAGCGTTTATCAAATAGTCGAGTCAGATCTCCGGTTGTGGTGTCCACCTCAACTATTAGGAATTCATTTTCAAGGACGAAGGGCTGAGCGATCGCGGCGTCTGCCTCGACATTTCCCACTTGCTGAAGCAACCAAACGATTGTGTAACCGACTGCCGGAATTTGCGGCACCCTCACCGTAACCTGTGTCGGGGTTTGGCTAAACAGCAGTGGTTTACCATCGGCATCATAGACTTGCTGCACCTGGATTTGAGGCGGCACATCTAAGTCAACGATCGCGGTTCGCTCCCAATTAAGGGCATTGAACACGACGATTGGCTGGGCATCTGGGTGTGGGGGGACTGAGAGATCAATCTGTTGCGCGATCGCCTGCAATGCCTGTTCTAAAATCGCCGTTGTCTGTGCTTCGGCTGCTTGCCAGGTTTGATTAGCCTCAACAAACACAGGTGTAATCGACGTGCCTGGCAAAATATCGTGAAACTGATTGAATAGCGTTTGCTTCCACGCCTGTTCTAATGCTTGTTTGGGATAGGGGGCTGCCGTCGCGATCGTCGCCAACGATGCCCACAACTCTGCGGCAAACAGTTGTTTTTCTAAACGCCGATTAAACTGCTTTTGATCGGCATGGGTCGTGTAACACCCCCGATGAAACTCCAGGTACAACTCCGAATTCCAAACTGGGAGATTGTCTATAACTGCTGTCTTTTTCCCTACTGCTGGCTCCTCTAACTCGTGCAAGTAGCTCTCTGCTGTCGTAAACTCCATTTTCGGAAAGAAGGGCGATCTCTGCCACCGTCGCGCGACCTCCAACATATCGCGGGTTGGCCCACCGCCGTGATCACCCACCCCCGGCAACCACAACGAAGTGGTTAGACCTGTTTTTTGCTCCCAGGCCCAGGCATAGTGGGTCATCTTGAGCGGGTCAACGCCCTCGCCAATCGGAGCCGACATCCAGGCTAGAACGCTGGTGCCATCGGGTGCTTGCCACGCAAATAACTCATGGGGAAACTTTGTCGTGTCATTCCACCGGAGCTTTTGAGTGACGAAACAATCAATGCCACCCTGTTTCAAGAGTTGCGGTAGTTGCCAGTTAAACCCAAAGGTATCGGGCAACCAGGCAAACCGACTGATGCTGCCAAACTTAGCTTGAAAATATTGCTGCCCATAGAGAATATGACGCGCGATCGCCTCACCATTAATCAGGTTCAGTTCTGGCTCGATCCACAAACCGCCGATGGGTTCCCACGTGCCTTGCTGCACCTGAGTTTGAATTTCGGTAAACAGATCGGGCAGGTTCTGTTCTACCCATTCGTAGAGAGCAGGGGTAGAGTGGCAAAAGGTGAGGTCAGGAAAGTCTTTTTGCAGCTTGAGAACGGAGCGAAACGTGCGTTCTGCGGCTTCCCAGGTGTCTTCGACCGACCAGAGCCAGGCCATATCTAAGTGGGCGTGTCCCAACAGTTGGATCTGGCGCTGCTGGATGGGTTGAGCCAGAGGCAAGAGCGTTTGGCGGACGTTCTCCAGGGATTGATCAAACTCTGCGGCATCGTGAGGCAATGCAGACCAGGCAATTTGGGCGATCGCCGCGTCTAAAACGGCTAATTGCCCCGGTTCAAAGGCAGTGAGGTACCCCTCAAGTACCGCCAGCTCATCGGCAATGAAACCAGGCTCCAGGCGATCGCTCGTCGTGCTTTCGTAATAACAGACCGACTTCATCAAGGCTCCGTCGTCGTGCCCCGGACTGATGAAATGCAACGCAACCTCAAAGCGATCGCCCGGACGCACGCTAGGACTCAGTAACAGACGCGGCGCACAATCAAAGAGATCCCCCTCTTGCACCAACTTGCCATTGACATAGACCTCGGCTTGCACTGCCCACCAGAGCAGGCCCAATCGCAAGCACATGCCTTTCAACGGATAGCCATTTAAATGTTCTGGAACGATGATGGTTTGGGCAAACCAGCGGGGCACGTTGCCTTTGATCCAGGGGTGGTGGTCGCGTGCATTGACAGTTCCAGGGATCCAGGTAGGCCAGTGCTGCGAGTCGAGGGCCTTGGCTTGGGGTGCGTCTGCTTCGAGGTAGCACCAGTCTGACTGCACGCTGATCTGGCTCAAAGCCCGGAGGCGGGCGATCGCCTCAGAAATCCGTTCTGATAAAGACACAAGCCTTTCCTGTGATGTCGGTTGCACCCTACATCTTGACATACTCATCCAACTAACCTGACGGTATGGCTGGAGATTCTTTGAGTCGCCCCAAAGAGTTCCTGCTTCACAGCCAGTTGACTAGACTGAGTGACCTCAGCCCCCGTCACCTCGACTCCACAGGCATTTTCGATTCCCCGTTGCCCACGGGTACAAATCACTTGTGCAGCAGCAATATCTCTCGGTTTGGTTGAGCCGCATTCAGGACAGTGATGCACTCTCACGCTTAAGTCTTTTTTGACCTCAGCACCGCAATCCGGGCACTCTTGCGAAGTGCCATGGGCATCTACTTTGCCGTAATATACATTCCGCTTGAAGCACACCCAGGGAAGGATCTGGTTCGTGAACTGCCCTAGTCCCGCATCAAGCGTGTGTTTACCCAGCATTCCTTTTGCCATGATGCGGAAGTCTAAATCTTCCACGAACACCATTCCGGCTTGGTCGCAGAGATGATGCGCTAACTTAAAATGCCAGTCTTTGCGAGTATCAGCAATCCGTTGATGCACCCTCCCAATCTTTCTCTGAAGTTTCAGCCAGTTGGCAGACCCTTTCTGCTTGTTTCTCAATCGGCGTTGCAGTGATCTTAACTCGCGGTGCAAATCGTTGAAAAAGCGGGGTCGTTTGACTTGTTCTCCATCAGACGTTGAAAGAAAGTATTCCAAGCCGACATCAATCCCCACTGGATCACCATGCGGCATCGCAGCAGGAATGTTTATATCAGCCTCCAAACTAAGCAGAACGAAATATCCCGACGCCTTACGAACAATTCGAGCTTGCTTGACTTGAAAGAGTTCGGGGATTTCTCGCGACCATCGCACTCGAATGAAGCCGAGTTGAGGGAGCTTTATCCCTTCCTTTGAAATGCAGTTTTTAAGCATCTGAGGAAAGACAAAACTTCGCATCCGTCCACGCTGCTTAAAGCGCGGAAATCCGCATCCTCTCGACTTCCTATCCTCAAACGCTCTATCCAGTGCTCTGAGCACTTGTTGAAGGGCTTGAGCATTCACAGTCTGCAACTCTGGATATTCGCTCTTGGCTGCTGTTAGTCGTTTTGCCTGAACATGGTAGCCAGGAAACGGCGCATCAGCAGGAGGAATGTATTCTGCAACAATCGAGCAAGCATTCACAGGAGACTTACGAGAATTGAGCCAGTCCTTGCGTTCCCGTAACGCAAAGTTCCAGACATTGCGACACACCTCTAAGATGCGGTCAATCTCTGTAACCTGCTCAGGAGTCGGTTCTAGCTTGAATTCCCACGTCATGTTTAGCATGTCTACATCATGTCAGACGCCATGTAGACCTCACACTTTTACTCCCTTCGGTCGCGCTCCGCTACACCCCCAACCAAACCTTCAGTTATGGTTGGAGTACTGCGAAGATCTTTGATAGACGGACAGCGGAAGGCGACGACAGCAGCCCCCGCCTCAAAGCTAAAAAATGTATGCTTAAAGCACATTTGCTGCCTGGATGACGCATGCTGCCAACGGATTTGCTAGTTCAACGGTTTAACGGTGAAGAAGTCGTGCCCCTACGACTCGAACTGGATGAGAAGAACCGGGCGATCGCGCAAGATTTGATTACTTTGTTTCAATCGGTTGTAGGCGAAACGCGAGGTACCCTCAACCGACAACTGGCAGAGTTAGAAGGCACCGACACCAACTATCGCATCAAGCGGGGATTAGCCCACCTGCTCAACAGTGACACCTTCAGCACGTTTGAGGCAGTTAGCCCACTTGACCCGGTTGACCTGCGCCAGCGCATCTTTTTGCAAGCGGCACAGACTGCGCCATCCACTCAAACGACTCAGGCGGTGCTGCAAACCGTTGCGGATACACTGACCCAAGAGCTAAACCAGGAAGTTTTACCCGACCAAATTCATGCAGGGTTGTATGCCGACTTGCCGGATAACCACATCCTGACGCGGTTTGAGCCACCCACCCCGGATGCGTTGTTGCATCGCTACAATCTAGCGCAGGTGCAGGGCATCTTTTACCGCGCCAGTCAGGTGATCATCAACGCCCATCGCAACGATCCAGGGCAATACAAGCTGCTGTTTCGCTATATCAAGCTGTTTAGTTTGATGACCTACATCGAAGGCGATGCGGATCATGGTTTTACCCTGGCGATCGATGGCCCCACCAGTTTATTCAAACCCAACACCCACTACGGACTGAAGCTGGCGATGTTGCTGCCAGCCCTGTTACACGTCACCCGCTGGAGCTTGACCGCGACGCTGCACCACAAAGACAGCTACTCTGGCGAGCAACGGGTGCGCCGCTATAGCTTAGAGGCCGACTGTGGTTTGGTGACGCACTATCCGCCCGGCAAGACCTACGACAGCATGTTAGAGCAGGGTTTTGTCGATCGCTGGCAAAAGTTAAAAACTGAGTGGAAGCTAGAGCGAGAGGTGGATCTGATTCCCATCCCTGGCAGTGTGATGATTCCTGACTTTCGCATCGTGCATCCAAACGGGCAGACCTGGCTGCTCGAAATCGTCGGCTACTGGCGACCTGATTACCTCAAGAAAAAGTTCTCACAAGTGCGCCAATCAGGACGAGATGACCTGGTGTTGGCGATCTCAGAACGACTCAACCTGGAGAAAGCCGGAGTCAAGCTCGATAACTTACCTGCACGAGTCATTTGGTTTAAGGATCAACTCTCTCCCAAAGCGGTGCTAGGGGCGATCGAGGCCGCTTCCGCTTCAAGCTAAAAGTTAAACTGAGAATACTCGCTTTAAGAATGTTCTATGAATCTCTCTCCTGCTTTGCAACGAGCGATCGCCCAGATTGCCAAAAGTCGAGGTATTTCGCCAGAAGAGTTCATTGTGCAAACCCTGGCTGAGAAGGTCGGGAGCCTTGAGATGCCTGAGGCCGCAGCAGAATCTTTTCCAACAGGCTTAAAGGAAAAAGATGGGATTTTAGTTTTTGAAACAGATTCCCTAAATGATATTGATTTCAACGCGCTCATTGCTCAAAGTCGCAATGAAATTAGTTGGGAAGAAACCAGATTGTGAAAGCTTTGTTTGATACATCCGTTATCATCGCTGCCTTACTCCCAAAGCATCCAAGTCACACGCCATGCTTTGGCAAATTGCAAGCAGCTAAGTTGAGCCAGATTCAGGGCTACCTTTCGACCCATAGTTTGGCAGAAATTTATTCTGTAATGACACGAATACCTAGCCAACCCAGAATTTCTCCGCAAGAGGCTCAGCTTTTGATTGAAAGTTGTCTGCGCTCTTTAGAAGTCATTTCATTAGAAGCGACGGATTATCAAATTGCAATTGCTCAAATGGTGGCTTTAAGCCTGCCTGGTGGAGCAATTTTTGATGCGCTGATTGCTCAAGCGGCTGTCAAAGTATCAGCAGATCGGCTTTTCACACTTAATCCTGGCCATTTCACCCGACTTGATGATGAAGTTGCCCAGATCACAGAAGTTCCTGTCTGACCTGGTTCCTGCTCCATTTCGGAGGCTTGATTGAATCGCGCGATCGCCCTTAGCGCTTGGTCAAAGTTAAACCGATTTCGCGATTAAGCGGTTTATTCCTGTTTTGTGCTGAGTTGTGAGGCAATAAACGGGTGGCGCGGCGATAAAAAGAAGCCGACGACGCTGGCGAAAAGAATGGGTGTGAAAGTGCTAAAGCCCGTTAACTTGGCAAGTAGTAGAGTTGTGCTGATTGGTGTGCGGGTAACAGCCGTATTGAGCGCCGCCATCACACAAATCATTGCCAGAGTTTCATTAAAGCCAGAGTAGAGCATGGGTAGCACTTTCCCCAGGCAAGCCCCAGTAAAAAAGAGGGGAATGATGATGCCACCGCGCCAACCACCTGTGACGGTGATGCTGATCGATACCATTTTGGCGATCTCCAGTGCGAGCAGAAACGACACAGCAAACTTGCCATCAATAATCGCTTCCAGCTGATGTTCGCCAAAGAAGCGCGTCAACGGAAAAAACAAAGCTAAGCAACCGAGTCCGAATCCGGCGAGGGTGGTTTTGCAGTAAATCGGCAGCGACAACGACGCAAACCCCCGTTCGCACGCGCGGAAGATAGTGATAAACAGCCAACCCGCGATCGCGCCAATTACCCCGAAAATAATTGCTTCCGAAAAGTCAAACAGACTGCTGACACTGTGTTGGGGCAATTGCCAAATGGGACCAATACCCAGCTTTGTGATGGCGACAAAAATCGTGTACCCCGCACAACTGGCAACCACCGCAGGCAAAATTGCCTCGGCATAGAGCACAACATGCTGGTGGTGCAAAATTTCTAAGGCGAAGAAAGTTCCCCCTAGTGGCGCACCAAACAACACGGTAAAACCAGAAGCCATACCCGCGATGCTAAGCGTGCGGAGGGCATCACCCGTTAACCCAAAGCGATCGGCAAACCAGGTGCCCATTGAGCCGGTCACTTGTACCATGGGGGCTTCAGGTCCGGCACTGCCGCCACTGGCAATGCTAGCGAGCGACGACAAAATCATCGAAGGATTCTCGCGCATTCTGAGCCGCCCATTATTGAGGTGAATGTTGTCAATGATTAAGCCGATCTCACCTGGGTTGCCGAGCTTATGAATGACTAGCCCAATGAACAAGCCCGCGAGGGGCATCACCGCTAACAAAGAAAGTCCACTAAACTGCTCAAAGCCATGCATCAAGTGGAACAAGACAATCCAGTAGGCAGCGGCAAACAGACCACAGACAATTCCTAGTGCCGCCCATAATAAAACTGAACGTGTGAGAGTAATGGGGCTGTGTTTCATGGTGATTCTGATAAGCGGCTGAGCGAGAAGTTTTAAGGTGTTTTGTATCTTCTTATACGGTTTGCTGAGAGATGCGTCAATCTATCAATTGGCAGCAATTCTCAGTATGAGAATAATTCTCACAAAAATATTCATTTTGAACAGCTATCAATGGCTGGAATACCCATTCTGCCGTTCATAAAATTGAGCGCACAAGCCTTTAGAGGCTCTGACTTCAGTACAAATGTTTCAAAATGAGAATTGCTGATCAATTGGTGGGCAGAAGTCGAAAGAGGGGCGATCGCCCACTTGTTTTTTCCTTAACTTCATTGCAAGGGAAACAAGACGGGTCTCTGGAGTCTAACCGTCGCGATCGCGGAGGAGGCTATTACAATAGGCAGCTAGCTAGAAGGGTTAGCCGTCATGACAGAAACCATCAAAAGCCAGTTAGCACAAGTGCAAACGTTGTATCAGGCAGGGCAACTGGCGGAGGCAGAAGCCATTTGCCGAGAGATCTTAACCCAGGCACCGCAACAGGTTGAAACCCTGGCTTGGCTCGGATTGTTGGCTGATCGGCAGGGGCGACCGGAGGAGGGGATTGCCTGTTACCAGCAGGTGTTGACGCTCAAGCCAGAGATGGCAGAAATGCATAGTAACCTGGCATCAGTTTTGTCACGGCAGGGGCAGCATGAAGCCGCGATCGCGGAGCAACGAGAAGCTCTGCGCTTATTGGGCGATCGGGCCGATGCTCACTACAATCTGGCGGTAATTTTGGCAGAAGCGGGAGAGGTGGAGCAAGCTCAGGCACACTACGAAAAATCGCTGGAGCTAGATCCGACCAGCATCAACACTTACAACAACTTGGGCACTCTACTCGGCAACCAGGGCAGGCTAGAGGATGCACTGGCTTACTACCAAAAAGCGGTCGAACTGGCACCCAATCACTTCAACGCGCAAAACAATCTGGCGGTGACACTGTCTAAGCTGGATCGGCTAGAAGAGGCGATTCCTTACTACGAGCGGGCGATCGCGCTGCAACCCTCGGCGATCAGCCACTACAATCTCGGCTATCTCTATCAACGACAGGGCAAAGTCAAAGATGCTGGTGGCCATTTTGAGCAGGCGATTTCTCTTGACCCCGACTACTTCAGCGCCCACTCTAACTTGGCGATCGTGTTGCAGCAGCAGGGTAAGCTGGATGACGCGCTGACGCACTATCGCAAGGCACTGGAACTGAAGCCGGATGCCCACTGGATTTACGACAACATGGGCACTGCCTTGCATGAGCAGAAAAAGCTGGAGGAGGCGATCTCCAACTACCACAAGTCGATTGAGCTAAATCCAAAGCATGCCAACGCTTACAGCAACTTAGCGACGGCTCTGATTGAGCAGGGCAGCTATGAGGATGCGATCGCGGCATGTCATGAAGCACTTCGGTTAAATCCTGACCATGCCGATGCCCACAACAACTTGGCCAGTGCCTACCTGGAACTCGCTCGTTTTGAAGAAGCTGTGACGGAGTTTGAGACTACGATCGCGCTCAAGCCCGAACATACAAATGCCCACCTCAATTTGGGCATTACGCTGTTGCTGTTGGGTCAATATGAGCGTGGCTGGCAAGAATATCACTGGCGCTGGCAGACCAAGCAGTGTCCCGATTTGCGCTATCCCCAGGCGTTGTGGGATGGCTCTGACCTGGAGGGCAAGCGGATTTTACTCACTGCAGAACAGGGTTTGGGTGACACGATCCAGTTTGTTCGTTATGCGTCGTTGGTCGCGCAGAAAGGGGGACGGGTGATTGTCGCCTGCCAAAAGCCCTTAATGCGGCTGTTTAGCTCTCTCAAAGGAATTGAGCGATGTGTCGATCGCGATCGCTCGGATGTCGAGACGCAATTCCACATTCCTCTACTCGATTTGCCAATGGTTCTGGGAACGCGGGTCGAAACGATTCCGGCTGAAATTCCCTATCTTTCGCCTTTACCGACGGGCAAAGTAGAGCTAAAAGAATTTCTTGGGGTGCGCTTAAAAGTAGGGTTTGTTTGGGGTGCGAATCCTGGCAGCAACACGGCTAAGAAGCGATCGACTGAGTTGGCTCGCTTTCTCAAGCTACTGGATGACATCCCAGAAATGGCGCTCTACAGCCTGCAAAAAGAGCCATCAGAGGCCGATAAGGAATTACTTGAAGTGGAGCGCGATCGCTTTCAGGACTTGCGCGACCAACTGAACGATTTTTCGGATACGGCTACGGCCATTGCTCAATTGGATCTGGTTATCAGTGTCGATACGTCTGTAATTCACCTGGCGGGAGCGATGGGACAACCCGTCTGGACGTTGCTTTCGTTTGTGGCTGATTGGCGCTGGCTGTGGAATCGAGAAGACACGGCCTGGTATCCCACGATGCGGCTGTTTCGTCAGAGTACCGCAGGCGATTGGGAGGGTGTTTTTCAGCAAGTGGTGGAGGCGTTACAAGCCGAGTTGAGCCAATCGGAACCGCTGCAACGCTATCGCCTGCAACACCCCGAACAACCGGAAGACCCTATTCGTACTCATTTACGGCTGGGTTACTCCTACTACCGTCAGGGCCAATTACCGGAAGCGATCGCCCAGTATGAGCATGTTTTGAGTCTGCAACCAGACCTAGCAGAGGCGCACAGCAACTTAGGGGCTGCTCTCTGTCAGCAGGGACAGGTTGAGCAGGCGATCGCCCACTACCGCACGGCAATTCGCTTGCAGCCCGATTCTGCTGATGCGCACCTCAATTTGGGGTTGGCGTTGCTGTCGATGGGTGATTTGGCTCAGGGCTTTTCGGAGTATTTTTGGCGCTGGCGTACCGAAGGTCATGCCTTGCCCTACCCCGAAACCCTGTGGAAGGGTGACGACCTTGCCGGAAGGGCGATCCTACTGACGGCTGAGCAGGGCTATGGCGACACGATTCAATTCATTCGCTATGCGCCGCTTGTGGCTGCGCGTGGGGGAGAAGTGATTGTTGCCTGCCAAAAAAACTTGGTGCGACTGCTTAGCACCGCTGCGGGTGTGAGTCGCTGCATTGACCGTGATACCGAATCAGCTCAGGTGCATTGTCACGCTCCCTTGTTGGAGCTACCCCGCATTTTAGGCACCACGCTCGAAACGATTCCAGCGGAAGTGCCCTATCTATCTGCTTCCTATCCTTCGCCTTTAGAGGCTATTCTGACGGCACTGCCAGCAAAAACGCTCAAAGTGGGAATTGTTTGGGCATCTCAGTCCACTAGCCTGACCGCTCAACCGCGATCGTGTCCACTGGGTTACTTACAGCCCTTGTTTGCCCTACCAGATATTGCCTGGTTTAGCCTGCAACACAGACCCTCTGAAGCTGAAAAGGCATATCTGGCTGAGCAGAGTGTGCATGATTGCCATGCCGATTTGCACGATTTTGCAGATACGGCAGCCGCGATCGCCCAAATGGATCTGGTCATCAGCGTGGATACGGCGGCGGCACACCTGGCAGGCGCACTCGGAAAACCTGTCTGGACGTTGTTACCGTTTGCGGCAGACTGGCGCTGGTTGCGCGATCGCGCCGATAATCCCTGGTATCCGACAATGCGGCTGTTTCGGCAAACCCAGTCGGCTAACTGGGCTGAGGTGATTGAGCAAGTCCAGCAAGCTTTGCCTGAAGTTGTCGCGGCTAAAGCTGTGGCTCCAGCAGCTCAAAGAATTGTGAGCGCGCCCCCCGCGCCCCTGCTGCCAACCACAAACTTCAACCAGATCAAAGCCTGTCGGCATGGGGTGTTTCTCTACAATCGGCATGACGTTTACATCGGGCGATCGCTCGAACTCTATGGTGAATGGAGCGAAGGCGAAGTGGATGTCTTTCGTGTTGTGTTACGTCCGGGAGATGTTGTTGTGGAAGTCGGTGCGAATATTGGTACCCATACGGTATTTTTTGCCAATGCGGTGACTGAGACGGGCAAAGTGCTGGCCTATGAACCGCAACGTATTGTGTTTCAAACGCTCTGCGCCAACATTGCCCTAAATAGTCTCGTGAATGTGCATTGCTACCCTGTGGGGCTAGGCGAAGCTTCTGGTTTTGCCCAGATCCCTGCATTGGACTATCGACAGCCCAACAACTTTGGAGGGGTGAGTTTGCGGGATGACATTCCCGGTGAGCAGGTACAGGTCACGACGCTTGATAGCTTTGCCCTGCCTCAGTGCCGTCTCCTCAAAATCGATGCTGAAGGGATGGAACTGCAAGTGCTGAAGGGCGCCAGCGAAACCCTAAAGCGTTGTAAGCCAATTCTCTATATCGAAAACGATCGCCCTGATAAATCGACAGAGTTAATTCAACATCTGCACAATTTGGGTTATCAGATGTACTGGCACAAACCCCTGATCTACAACCCCGATAACTTCTGTCACAACCCCCACAACGTCTTCGGAAAAATCGCCTCCATCAACATGCTCTGTGTTTTACCCGAACATAACGTGGTTGTAGCAGGCCTGGAACCTGTACTTAAGACATGAAAAGAGTATTCGGGATCCAAGGATGAATTCGCCTCGCGCTTGTAACCTCCGTCTCACCCAACCCGTACCTGCAATCAGCGATCGAAGTGCCAAACTTGCAACCCGCACCGTTTGGCTAGCTAACCATTCAACACCCACACCGACAGTAGGGGCGTTTGGCCAAACGCCCTTACAGGGAGTGAGGCCCCTACGAGGCAGGGTGAAGTCCCCCGGTCTTGCGGCTCCGCCGCCCCCAGATCTTCGCTAAAACACCAATCAAAATGACATAACCAACAAATAAACCCTCTGCTCATTGGTTGAAAATCCCTGACCAATCCGATCGCGGTAGGCTACATTAAACCAGCAGCCACGGTCGATTCACCATGAGCAGGGGCAGTCTTTTTTCGTTTAAGCAAGTTTGTGTTGTTGGTTTAGCTGGCTTTTGTTTTGTCTTTCTTAACTGAGATCTTGCAGCATTCTCAATAAGCCGATTCTAAGCGAGGTTTGAGGTCAATATCGAACCCAAAATGAGCCGCAATATCAGCGTGAGATTGGATGCGTTTGAGTAACTGAAACCAGATAATCGA